>OBXM01001695.1_pt1 | contig 12386 bp, 7 predicted proteins | sample 1538141 | NCBI WGS metagenome assembly OBXM01 (sample SAMEA2580153, study PRJEB22360) | human gut metagenome | biome: human gut; feature: human-associated habitat; material: faeces | place: Denmark | collected 2008/2010 | reverse complement strand
TTATGGATTTTATACAGTTAAATCTCTTATGATTCATGCCAATGGAATACGAATCATCTTACATCCGTTGGCGTTCAAATAAATGGAAATTCTCTCTGACGACACTTCGATGGACTTTACATCAGCGATTTCCCTGCCTAGTAAGTCACAACACACAGCCTTATTCAATTTCAAAAGAGTTGAGTGTAACTGTACCTTTGTGTCTTGACCATTTGTTTCAAACAATCTAACCGTCATTTCTCCCTGCTGTACGCTGATTCCCGAAAGAACCGCTGTTCCAAGCTCCGCTTGCAAGAAAGAATCTTCTTTCTTCAAAATGCCTTTTTGTACTGTTCCCGATTGATAATGGACCTTGTGGTTGAGAAGAAAGGCATTCTCTTCCATTGCTTTGGGATTATTTTCAAACACCCCTACCGAAAACCGAATCTCATGAACGCCTCTCTCGGGATAAGGGTCGGGACTATAGGTGGCATTAATCAACGTGCAGGCAAGGTTATTTTCTGTTCCGCGATAACCGTATTTACAGTCAGAAACAATTGCAAGTAAGCGGTTTTCCTGTACTGCCGCCGCATATTGTAGTCCCGGCAAGTCTAAATGCTGCGGTTCTCTGTAAACAGCACCGGCAGGAACATCGTATAAGAATTTTTTGGTAGATTCAATCGGCAGCTGATATACCAAAACCGGCACTGTTTCTTTTGTGATTTCGTGCCAATCCGCCTTGATATTCACCGTAAACGCTTTTGCATTTTCGTCCAAATATACAGTAGACGTAATTTCGGAATCCTTTATCCTCTGCACAATTTCAAAACCGGAACGCAGACTTCCCGTGATACGTTTGAGTTCCAACGTATCCAAAGGTTCTGATATTTTCTCATAGCGTCCGATATTCCATGCATTTGAACTCTTTTTTTCAGTTTCTATATAGCGCAGGCCACCAGTTTTTCCTTCGAGAAGTTTTTCTTTGCCAACTGCCTTATCCACCAAAGAAATCAATTCGCCGGTCATAAAGCAAAATTCGGCCCGGATAAACCGGTTCTCAAGCACTATATTTTCAGACGGTTTGTGCGTACGTTCTTCCGGCTGTAAATAAATTTTATATTCTTCACATTCTTTCTCTGTCATGACCACCGTAGTAAAGCCAAAAGCCGGTATTTTTGCAGCTACTAACACGCGAAAATATTTGTGGTCCCAGTAGGTTTGCAAAGATTCATCCAACAATTGGAACGGTAATGTTTCTCCGTTTGGGCCTGAAAAATGAATTTCTCGCAAATCACCTGTCCAATCCCATACAGTGATTTCATAGGGCTGTTCCCGCTCTACAGACGCAGAATTATAGAGATGATACAGCCGGGTAAGACCATATCCTCTTTCCGGTGAGGGTACGCCGCTGAAGTTTCCCAAGCCATATCCAACCCCTGCCCCTTCAGATTGATTTTCAGCGTTTTCTCCCAATACGATATCAGAGGTATCAATCAATTTAGCAATTCCCTGCAAAGCCAGTGCACTGCGGGATTCAGCTACAGCGGCAGCGTGCGCAAACTCTCCCATGGCATGCTCACGGCTGTCCTGTACACAGGAGCCGGTCAAAATATCATGGAAATGTGTAAATAAGACACTTTGCCAGGCGGAATCAAACTGCTTTTCTTCACTATGGGACACATTTTTCCCTTTTGCAAAGGTATCCCATAGCTGCGCGTCATACAAAGCGGCTTCTGTTCGGCGGTTGGCCATTTTTAGCCTACTCTGTGTGGTATAACAGCCGGGCATAATGAAGTTCAGTTCCTTTTCGACTAACGGCAATTTTTCACGAACCGTTTCAGCTTTTTTAAAGAATTCCCCAAAAGTACCAAAATGCATTTGCGGGAATACGGGCCACTGCATCATTTCCAAGGCACGCTCAATATCCCGGCGTGTCGGTCCGCCACCATGGTCCCCTACTCCGTATACGACCAAGCCTGTTTTTAACCCGCCGGAACGACGGGAAACATCAATCAGTCCAATCCCCGGCAGAGGATTCATTCCGCTGTTGTACCAATACTGTTCACGGTAAACAATCATTTCTTTCCCGGAGGGTGCTTTCCAGCGGTACAATGCCTGATTGCCGTCTAGACCACGGCAGTGATAATAGTAGTCCACTCCGCCCAACGCGTCCAGTTCGGGCAAATTGGCGCTGTGACCAAATGTATCGGGAGAAAAATCGATATTTAAGGAATCCGGTTCAATCTCCCAATTTTCCTGCAAATATTTTTTGGTCTGATAAATATGCTGCATCAAGGATTCCGTAGAGGGCATATTCTTGTCAGTTTCCACCCACGCAGAGGCGGTCACCTCCCAGCGGCCCTCCCGAATGTAATTCATGATTTCGGGTTTTAGTTCCGGCGCATAATCATCAATGATTTTATATACTGCCGCCTGTGATTGTGAAAAGCAGAAGTCTGGATATTCTCTGAGCATTTTCAGCATGGTTTGGAACGTGGCAATGGTCGCCGCCACAGTTTCGTTCCAACCCCACATCCAGTTCATGTCTATATGGGCATGGGCCGCCAAGATTAAAGAGTATTCCTTTGCTTTAGCTGATAGCGGAAGTAACAATTTTTCGGCTTCTTCACAGCTTCTGTGAGTGAGCACACCGTCCTCTTGTACACACGTCAACAATAAATCCAAAGCCTGATGAATATAGCTGTCATAGGTACCTTGGTATTCTTGCGAAAGTCGGATTGAAAATTCTATTTCCGCTAAGATTCTGCGGATAGAGGGATTGGGCGGCGTCACTTTCCAAAATTCCTCTATGGGCATTCCAAAGCTTTCTTCATAGTGAACTTTTTCTCGGTTTCCTCCTATCATTTTTTTCAGTTTTGTATATTTTACGGCTAAATTTTTCATATCATTCTCCTTTATCCTACTGTCAAATAGCGGTCTACCACTTGCTGTCTGTATTCTTTGGAAAGAGAGGCAAAAAAGGCCGAATATCCCGTTACACGTACCACCAAATCCGGCTCGGATTCAGGGTCGGCATGCGCTCTTAGCAGTCTTTCTTTTGACAGGCAATTTAAATTGATAAGTGTACCACCCATTTGTTCATGGGCATGAATTAAGGCCGCTAAAATGTCCACACCTTTTTCGCCGGACAGCATTTGCGTGTCAATATCCAAATGCAAAGGTGCCGAGTTGCCGTAACCGGGCTGTACATTGGCTACCGCTGTCGCTTTCAGAGTCGGCGAAAAACTCATAATGCCATTGGCAAATCCGGGATCCGGTTCAGAGGAATGCGAAACCGCCTCACCAAATTTTCTCCCGTTCGGCGTTGCCGGCAAATCTTTACCATGTGCATAAACATCTCCATGAGAAAAAAGACCGGGAATTACTTTTAGGTGATGTTTTGGTGTAGGTGAATCAATTACTAAATTTGTATACAGACGGCTGATTTTTTCTGCCCAATCCTTTGCTAATGAATCCGGACTGCCAAATCGAGGAATATTTTTGAGCATGAGGCGAATATTTTCTTTCCCCTCATAGTCCACACGGAGTGCCTCGAAAAGTTCTTTCCAATCCAATCTTTTTTCATGGATCACACGTTGTTCAATGGCGGCAAAAGAATCTGCCACGGTGGCTAAAGCAACACCGTCAATGTTAAGATTTAAAATATCTACGCCGCCCTCTGCCGCATTTAATCCTCGTTCTATCGGTCCGTGACAGAAAAGATTCAGCACAATTTCCGGTGTATATTGGGATACATTTTCATAGTGAACATCATAGCCCTCTTTGATGCATTCCACCATTCTTTTTAAGTGATCTTCAAATCGCTGCCATAAAAAATTAAGGTTGGGCTTTTCTTCTTTTTCGGTATCCTGCAAGGCTTTGACAAACGCCCAGCCCATGTTCACACGGGTAACATCCTGCAAGGGATATTCAATGCCCGGCAGCGCCACCCAATTACAACCTACTTTAGCACGCATTCTGGCCAGTGCCGCAGGGTGGCCTTGTTTCATAAATCCCTCTTCAATGCCCTTGGAAAGAGAATAGCAAGGACCTGTACCGCACTCGAGCGTATAGGCCAAGGCCTTTCGCAGCAATCCTTCGTTCATGCCGTCGTAAACTCTAATCGCCAAATTATACGGGATTGCCAGACGATGGGCCGCCTCTAAAATTAAAAATGAAATTCGGCTGGTTAAATCACGGCTGCCGTCTGGCGTTCTTCCGCCGATTTGAGAATAATGGGTATCATTAAAGAACAAGCTGGCCAAAATCCAAACTGCCTCTTCATCGGTCAACAGCCCGTTTTGAATATCCTTTTCATAATACGGACGCAGGATTTCATCCAACGGTCCCAAGGCACCGCCTAAAAAGTATGTCCTGTCAACGCTTTGGAACAAAGCAATAAATTGACAAGCCTCACGAAATGTTTCGGGTTTATCGGTTATCAGTTTGCGGCATATTCGCTCAATTGTTTGATAGTGTTCCTTTTCTTCCGATGAACCAGCCTGTTCGCCAAGAAATTTTGCTTTGTCCGCAAGATTTTTCATATAGTCCATCATCCCCTGCACCAAAGCTTCTTCTCCATCATAAAATCCGGCGTCGGCAGGACGGTTGAAATCACGATAATAGCGAATTTTTTGGAGCAAACCACCCAATCCTTCCCGCAAACCAATGGTTATATCGGGGCTCATATGATTCATCCCGCCAATTCCATTCGCCCACATATGATATTCCTCGTGAGTATGACGAATTCTTTCGGGAATAACTTCAGGCGGCATTTCAATCTTTACAAAATGCTGAAAGCGTCCATACCAAGCCCCTGCCAAAGCACTGTCCTTAAAAATATAGGCAGGCATTTCACGGCAAAACCGTCCTAAATTTTCACCAATATTCTTACTGCCGCAAAGATAATCTTTCCCCGGTAAATAAGAGGGCGTAAACGTGAAGTTTTCATCATAAATAAAGCCATGGTCATCGGTATCGTATGCCCCACCAAAATGCTTTAATTTATGGCGGTTGATTTTAATTTTCTCATCGTGCATAGACTTAATTTTTTCTCTGTGCTTTTCGGATAAATTGGTATCCAAACTGATATTTGTCATATTCTCTACTGCTCACCGCCATTTGATGACGATAAGCGTCCTCCTTCCTATGACTTGATGTGGATTTTAATTTTCTTTGTACTCCACAAGAATGCTTTTTTCTGTAAAGACTTGTTGTGCCGTTCGCATTTCTTCCCGAGTAGGTGCCGAAAACAAAATCACTTCTTGAGAAAGTGCTTTTTGTTTGGCGGTTCCCATTGGATGGTATGGCAGTAATTCAACCTTTTGAACAGACATCTGCTGCAATTTTTCTGCCATTTGTTCTATCTCATGGAAATTGGCTCCTTTAATACAAGGAATACGAACCATCACTTCTTTCTGTAATGCAAGTAATTTTTGTAAATTTTCTAAAATAATTGCATTTTCCACACCTGTTAATTTTTCATGAGTGACCGTATCGACAGCCTTTATATCGTATAAAAATAAATCTGTATATGGCAAAATTTTCTCAAATTGCTGAAACGAAACACAGCCTGCTGTATCCACTGCGGTATGAATCCCGCTTTCTTTGCATTTTTGAAGAATGACTTTCAGAAAATCTGCCTGCAAAAGCGGTTCTCCCCCCGAAAAAGTTACCCCTCCTTTACTGTTTTGATAGTAGATATTTTCCTGTTCAATACGGTCGAACAGTTCGTCTGCTGTAACAGCTTTACCGGACATTTTCAATGCACCGGCATAACAATTGTCTGCACATAGACCACAGCGGCGGCATTTTTCACGATACATAAAATGTTGTCCGTCTGCCATGCTATGCACTTCATGCGGACAACCCTGCACACACTGTCCACAGCCAATACATTTTTCTTCGTAGAATAAAAGCTGTGGTCTGCTTTCCCACGATTCAGGGTTATGACACCATTTACAGCGCAGATTACAACCCTTTAAAAATACAGTCGTACGGATTCCCGGACCGTCATAAACAGAAAAGGGCTGGATGTCAAAAATATTTCCCACTACTTGTGACATTAAAAATCACCCTTGATATAAATCCTTTGGTTTGTACTGTTGTATGAAAAAAGAACGGTTCGGCTTTGTTCATCCCAATCAAAAGACAATGGCACATCCTTACCCTTCTCATCGGCAGCAGTGGCGGCCAGCACAGGCTTTGGCGTCCTGATTCTTATAAACACCTTGATGCGGTCTGCGGCTTTTGCCTCAATTTGTATGCCTTGCTCTGACACTTGACTCTCATAGATTCTTGCCGAAGTACCAATAATTCTCATTTGCTCATCTTCTATTTTTTTTAAATTGAACAAGATTGCATTTTCATTGGAAGCCACTGTTTTTTGAGTAATAATTCGATAGTCGTTTTTCAGCATATCTGCAAATAAACCGGTAAAGATTTTTTCTTCCGCACTGACGCTTTCGTCCATAACAGCGGAAATAATATACGGTCCGCGGTGCAGTGTCAGATGATTGGTATAATCCCACTGAAATCCTTTTTCCTGTAAAACCTGATGAATAAAGGAGCGGTATTGACCCGCTAATTTTCTGTCAGCGCTGATTTTTGCAGGCATAACTCTCATCACCGAAACAGAGCCTCTGCCTACCGGATAAATTCCCTCTCCCACATGAAAGGAAAGTCCGCAAAGCTCAAATAAATGCTGAGAAGGAGAATCATACCCTGCCTTTTTCCAAAAGCTTTCAATTTGATGGAACGGGTCGCTGTCATCTCCCACATAAATCAAGTTACCGCCGTTTCTCACCCATGACGCCAAAGAGGCATTGATATCGGGAGAAGCAGGCTTTATGTATTCATAACTGAGAATCAAAGTAGAAAATCCGTTCAAATAACTGGCAAAACGGCTGATATTATCCAGTTGTACCGGTTGAACCGGCAAGCCGTATTTCAACAAGGGCAATGCCAATCCAAAAAATTGCGGGAAAGCTCCGCTTTGCACATAATCATACAGCTTTTTATCATCTGCCATAAGCTGTTTCATCATTTCATTTATACGCTGCTGGTTTTCTTCATAAACTCCTCCTGCATCCAACACAGCGCTGTTGCTCAATTTTTTAGCAAAATCTTTCTCGGCAATTCCATCCGGAAAGCTTCTTTGAAAAAGTCCGCTGTCTGACATAAAAAGTCCGATACCGCCCTGTTCATTTTCAAATTCATATTCTTTTTGCTCCATATCTCCGCAAAGCTGTATCATGCCGGCAAGCATTGTGGCGTAATGCGGAGGTATTGCTCTGGCATTGGATGCAGGCACACTGCTTTCATCTTTCTCGGCAATCTTTTCTTGAATTCTCGGATATACCCCGTCAAACACACGATGAGGCCACGGGCAAATTTCATATCGGTGAACCTCGGGGTGTAAAAAAGAGGCCACCACCGTTTGAATATAATTTTTCTCATAATCTTCCCACTCATAGAGAGGGCGGTCTTCAATCGGATCATGCAGAAACCATATTTTACGTCCCGTTCCTCTGACCAATTCCTGCATAATCCCGTATTCCAAATAAGCGGTTTCAAAGGTGCGTTCACGATAGCGGCCTTCATACACATTCGCGGTGCGGCTGGTACCCGTCCAAACCTGCGCGATACATCCGTCTACTGTAGGAATATCAATTAACGCCGCCTCAGGACTCATGATTTTCCACTGTGTATAATTCAGCAGGCTGTGTGTCGGCACATAAAACGGAATATTTTTTCCGTTTTTTACCATCGTATATTCTTTTAGCTCCGCACTGATACGGCTGATGGCTCTGGCATACAAATAAGCCATCAGCTTAGAGCATTTATATCTTGTATCCAAATCTTTATGCGGAGGTGCCCAAGGCTGTTGATAATAAATTTCGTATTCACGTTTAAAAGCCTCAGAATATCCACCGTAATCCCAAAATTCAGGTTCTTCCAGATGAAGAGCCTCCACACCGACATCTATGGCCTTTTTTAATTTTTCAGTCAAATAATTGCTGAAGGAGATGGTCGGCACCATATACGGAACCGTCGGATTATGGATAATTTGCTTTCCATTGCGGTCTGTCTGTGCCTCATCCCAATGTGTTTTGCCATCCCATTTTCCATCCAGATAATCTTGATATTCTCCCCAAGAAATGCCCGTCATTAAATGCACAACATAGCCTGCCTCTTTATACTGCCTAACGCGCTCCGGCATCGTATCGTCAATTCCATATACCATGACAAAGTCACACTGCAAGTCAATGCATTTCCGAAAAGGCACAGCCTCCTGATATCCTGTCAATTCTTCTTTTTTATCTCTGATATAAGCCATACAATCCTCCCCTTCAAAACTGCTCTTCTGCCGTTTTTATACAAGCTTATACTATCGAAGTTTAACCGTTTTTTCTATCAACTATTTCAATGAAAATTATGCATTATTTTCAGTTTTCTTATTCCTGTTTCTCAAGTTCATTATATCAGAAAGGACAGACATATTTGCATACGTCTGTCCTTAACAATTGATTGGAAAAAGTCAATTAGAAAGCAAAGTCATCTCTTGTTTTTAACTGTTCTGTCATCCAATCTAACAAAGCCGGCAGTGCGCCATTGTTGCCCGTTTTAATATATTCTTGATAATCCATAAAAATTTGGCGAGCCTCTTCTTCTGTTTCAGCAAAATAAGCTCTTTCTCTGTAATCCTTTTCGGTTGTACCCTCCCAAGCAATTTCACTTACCTCCGCATAGCGCTCAAAGTTTGGAATGATACCGTCAATGGAATATCCGTCAATCTGCTCAACGGGTTTTACTTTTTTATACTCTTTGACATATTCATTTTCAGCGTCAGCCTGAAAGGCGTCTTTTTCGCCCCACCAAGTCATTCTTTTATCGGCGCAAAGAACACGGCCTAACATATAACCAACGCCAAGTTCTCTTAGCTGTTCTTTTGTGCCTTCGTTGTCATTTTGATATTTTTCTGTCCACTCGGCATTCATCCTTGGCTGATTATCGGCATTCATTTCATAGGTTTCACCCTCGATGCCGTATTGGGCCAGTCTTGCGCCTTCTTCACTGTTCACATAATCCAAGTAAGTAAGAGCAGCGTCAATATTGGAACAAGTCGTTGGGAAAATAATAGCCGGTGAACCATTACGGCCTTCCGAACGAATTTGAACAGAAGGAGAACCATCTTCAAAATCTAACGGTCCTACCCAAGTATAGCGCATTTCAGGGTTGGAATCATAAAGGCCGGTAAGCTGCGTAGAACGAATTACCACACCATATTGTGCAGAGGCAAACAGTGCTGTACCGTTACCCACTTTTTCATCTGCCTGTGCGTCAGAGTGTTTAAAGCATTCTTTATCTAAGATACCCTCATGTACCAATCTCCAGATAAAGAGATTGCGGTCAATAAAGTTCTCTGTCAGCGGCATGTAACCGATTTTGCCATCTTCTCCTAAGAAATATCCATTATCGCCCGTCAGTGTCTTGGGTTTAAAATTCTGATAATAGCCGCTGACATCCCAACCCTCATGATAGGTGGTTGCAATGATGGTATCATTCCCGTTGGCGTCTTTAAAACCGTGATTTTTGGCTTTTACCATAAAATCATAAAGCTGCTCAGTGGTTTTTATTGTAGTAGGATCAATGTTTAATGCCTTAGGCACATCGCCGCGTACAAAAATACCATAGGCCCAGTTGTTTTCGTTTTCGACACCGGCGCCCACTTCCTGCGGAAGAATATAAGTAGCTCCGTTAAATTCTGAATAATTGATATCGTTTTCAAAATATTTTGTACCGATGGTGCCTATCTCATAAGCACTTTGCAAATTTTTGTAATTGGGAAGCTTATCTTTGATATCAATTAAACGGCCTTCTGCACCGGCCTTTTTAATGACAGCTGTTTCACCGGCTGTTCCGCCCCAATAAGGAGCATTAATGATGTCGGGCATATCCCCTGTGGCAAACATCAGGTTGAGTTTTTCGGTTTCGCTCATCATGATTTCTTCAAACTCTACGGTAACACCGGTTTTTTCACGGATTTTGGCTGCCACAGGGTTGTTGTACTGGTCACTGGCTGTGGGGAAACCACCATTCCAGCAAATCAGCATTTTCAAACGTACGTCATCAAACTTGGTTTGTGCGGGTTCGGCACTTCCCGCGCTGTTTGTACCGGACTGATTTTCCTTCGGTTTTTCACTCGATACATTTGCTTGATCATTGGTACAGCCGGATAAAACACCCAGAACAAGCATCACTGAAAGAGCAATGGATAATAATCGCTTTAACATATTCTCCTCCTAATAATAAGTTTGATATGATTAAGGTTAGCCTTTAACAGAACCAACCATCATTCCTTTGACATAATATTTTTGCAGGAACGGATATACCACAACAATCGGCATGGTTAAAATCATCACAAATGCCATTTGCAAAGACTGTGAGGTATACGTTGTCAAAGATCCCGCCGCTGTTTCTTGCCCGACCTTAATCGTCTGGTTTGCCGTTGCCTCTGCCAAAAGCTGCTGCAATACGGTTGAAGCTGGCTTTAGCGCTTGTACGCTTTGATAATAGGCACCTGTAAACCAATCATTCCAATGACCAACTCCGATAAGCAATGCCAATGTTGCTAAAATCGGTTTGGAAAGCGGTAAGTAAATTTGGAACAGAACACGAACATCTCCTGCTCCGTCCAACTGTGCCGACTCGCGCAATTCTTCAGGGATACTGTTGAAATTGCTCCTCATTAATATCAGGTTAAAAAAGCTGTAAACCCCCGGCCAAATATAGAGAAAGAAGCTGTTTGTCAGCCCTAAACTTCTCAGCTGCATGAAATACGGAATCATCCCGCCGCTGAATAGTGTTGTAAAGAAGAAGAAGAAAGTAATTCCCGTACGCCCCGGCAAACTTTTAATGGAAAGAGCATACGCCAGCAGTGCCACAGCCAACAGGCTGATAACCGTCCCCAAAAGAGTTCTTCCCACAGAAATACCGAGAGAGGCAAAAATACGGTCGTCTTTAAACGCCATCTGATAATTCTGTAAAGTAAACTCTCTGGGAAGAATATACACACCACCCTTTACAAAATCACGCCCTGTGTTAAAAGAGGCAATCAATACATACCAAAACGGATAGAAAGTGATAAAACCAAATAACCCCAAAAGAATATAATTAAAAACAGCAAAAACCTTTTGTCCCTGTGTTCTTTTTCTCATAAATTTCTCTCCTCTACCACAGACTGACTTCCATTGTTTTTTTACAGACATGATTGGCGATAAACATCATAACAATGGCAAAAACGGATTTAAAAAGCCCTATTGCCGTGGCATATTCAAATCGGCCATAGTTTAAACCGGTGTTTAAAATATAGGTATCCAAAATCTCAGAAATCTGGACATTTGCCGGCTGCTTTAACAGCAAAATCTGATCAAAACCGGCATTTAAGATATTGCCAACCGCCATGATAAACATAATGCCTATGGTTTCTTTAATGCCTGGGAGTGTAATATGCCAAGTACACCTCAGCCTGCCTGCACCGTCAATTTCAGCTGCCTCGTATAACTCAACACCGATGCTGGTAAGCGCCGAAAGATAAATAATCGAGTTCCAACCGGCATTTTTCCAAATATCAGATAAAATTACAATGGGATAAAAAGCACTTTTAGCCCCCATCACAAATTGACTTTCCAACCCCATCATGTTCCGTATATTGTTATAAATCCCTCCATAAGGAGAAAAAACCACCGTTAAAATCTGCACAACCACTACCCATGAAACAAAGTTGGGTAAATAACTCATCGTTTGTACCGTTCTTTTAAATTTTGTGGATCGAACCTCATTTAAAAGCAGCGAAAGCAATATCGGCGCAGGAAACGCAATTAATAGTTTCATACCGCTGATAATCAGCGTGTTTTTAATCACAATCCAGAAATCAGGTGAACTCATAAACTTTTCAAAATGTTTAAAGCCTACCCAAGGACTGCCCATAATCCCCAAATTGTATTTATAGTCTTTAAAAGCCAGTGTGGCACCATACATAGGTTGATATTGGAAAATCAACAGCCAAACAATCAAAGGCAGTATAAACAAATATAGTATTTTATGGTCCCATATCCTTTGTTTTAAAGTTTTATTTCCATAACGATCTCTTTTCCGCACAGGCGCAGACAAAGTGTTTGCCAAGTGTATTACCTCCTTTAATCTCTTGTTTAAAATTATAAGTATAATAACGCCCTAAAACAATGAACTTTTTTGTTGAATTTTATGCATTATTTTTCTCAATTCTGAAACAAAAAAACAAGGACAGAAAATCCTCCGCCCTTGTTTTTTATTTCGGGGTATCTGCGCTATAATCATTTTAGGATTTACCTCTGTACTGGGAAGGAGTAACCCCGCAGATGTTT
>OBXM01001693.1_pt1 | contig 12397 bp, 8 predicted proteins | sample 1538141 | NCBI WGS metagenome assembly OBXM01 (sample SAMEA2580153, study PRJEB22360) | human gut metagenome | biome: human gut; feature: human-associated habitat; material: faeces | place: Denmark | collected 2008/2010 | reverse complement strand
TAATCACCGTCGTCACAGACCTGCCACAAATAGAGTGGAGCCTGAAAACCGAGTCGCTTACCGCCGTTTATCAGTTCGCGCCAGCCTTTGTCGAGTTGTGCGGTCTGGCGGCTTTGTTCTTCTGTCAGCGGCCAGATGATGCCGTCCAGCGGACGGCTGCGGCGCAGTTTTTTTAAGGCGGTCAGCAGTGTGACATCAGGCTCCGCTGTTGGCCTGCCGCCATATATCAGCACGGTGTGGTCGCCCTCCAGCCAGTGTTGCCCGGTCAGCCCCGGCGCGATGGCCTCTGCCTCTTCAGGCTCGCCGGTCACCAGCAGCAGGCGGACTTTACGCCGCCAGAACGGACCATAGCGTAACCGAATATTTGAGCTGAGATCGGTTAAAATATCCTCTGATGGAGAAGATACGGGTTGGTCGTTTTCTGCCGAATTTTTTGGTCTGTAAATAAATTGCGCTTTCCTTTGCTTCCGGATCCACCAGAACGGCGAACACACAACCCCAAGTAAAAAAAGAGAAAATAATCCCGCCCATATTCCCCATATCAGACGAGCAGACACTCCGCTCTTTATCAGAACATCCTGATTAATAATAATTAACAGAGCGCAAATCCCTGCCAAACCAATAATCAGAATTAAATATCCCCAGAAACCGTAACGCTGAGTATGCATTATTTTTCCTCATGTCCTTAAATAAAGCTTCCGGGTAATCAGGCAAAGGCTCTTTTTCTGAGCATACTGTGCTGACTGATAGATAATTAAATGATTTTGTTCAGTTTCTTTGGCAGCCTCTGACAGCATTGCCAGAGAGACAGGAAAAATAAACTCTCCTGTAGGGCCAAAGGAATGATCAATCATGTGTAGGGGCCGTTTTTTAGGAAGTGACCATTGATGTTGTTCAGCATACTGCATAAGGTTTTCTATCGTTCCCTCATCTAAACCAGAGACCCAGACATGCTGTAGTTGTTTGTTATCCAATTGGTTATATTCAAATAACACATCCAGATTATGCTCCAACTCCTCGGGTTCTAATGGCATTACACGCCCCAGACCAGCAATAACGGGTATCTGGTGCTGCCGTACAAATGACGATGAGGAGATAAGCTGTGCTGATACCAGTTCACTCGTATCTTCAGGTTTATTCTCCGGCCAGTTTTGTAAACAAACAACCAGAATTAGACCGTCAAATCTTTCATCATAAAGAGACTGGATTTGATTAAGAGTATTGGTCCGTTCAGGTACTAAGTCCCATTGATGGAAAATAGCCTGTCTCACGGTTTCTCCACGCCATTTCTCAGGCTGTAATACGTAGATAGTATGTAGATAATGACGATAATCAGGAAATTGTTGTGTCAGTTGCTGGTGAATATCATGGAATATAGACGAAAGAGAATAACGGGATGCAGAGAATAACGGTCGTGCCTTTTTAGGATATGCAGGGATCTCTTCCTGTGGCCCCAGTAAAACACTCATGCCTTTTTCTTCCGGTGTAAAAAGAACATTCCCAACTATTGCCAGTTGTTTTTGGCTCCAGTGTTGCCAGAGTTGTTTAACTTGTTGTCTTTCAGACTCCCAACTTATACAGGCTGCAACGGATTGTTCATATTTGTTCAGCGCAATACCAAACAAACATAGCCAAAGAAACAGCATTGGCAGAACGCCATAAATAAAAATATCCCAGTATGTCGCAGAATTCCAGACCGATAAAATAAACAGAGTACCAACTGTTAACATAGATATTAATAATATAATCCAGCGTCGATAAACAGGCTCAGGTAGCATTTTTCTTTCTGGAATATCGGGTACAGGCCATCCCATATTATGACTCGATACTATTTTCTGGTTGAGAACTGATAACCCTACAGCCACATGCACATTGGCAATGATTAACAACGACATTACGACCTTTTTCCGTCGCTGTCGGGTCACCTTCTTGTATGGGATTCACGCCGTGCTTTGGGCAGGAAACCAGATCACCTACGAGAGCTACCTGAATGCCATTGATAAAAAGCGTTGAAGTTGCGGTAATCACCTTACCACCATGAGTCGTGGCATCACCTAAACAAACGATCCCAGGCATAATTTTTACCTCTGATTTATTTACAACAGGAAAATAATTTAAAAAATGAAAGTATAGTTGCCTATTCCCGGTCATTGATATAAATGAGATACCATTATCTTTATGTTTTGTGAGAGGGGGTATTTCAGCGTACTGGTCATTTGCTGCAACACGGCAACCAGTTCATGTTCGGTTAAGACTTCTTTTGAATTCAGAAGGTCTGATGCTATAAGTCATCGTAAGTATTAACCGTTGACCACCATTCTTTTTATCATCATGGACTGTCAGATAAAACCTGTAATTTTGCAGCGGGTCAGTACTTAGCGTGATCTGCTGTTTAATCTACTATACCCGATAAACTTGAAGATGCACGTAAATGAGTTCTGTAGCCCAAGCCCTTTCCGACAAGGGCCTTGTGCGTACCATGCAACTTGAAGTACCACGAGTATATTCCGATATCTCCAGACTGTTCTGATTATCTGCTTTACCACTGCGTGGGATGATATTTAATTGTCCCTGTTATACTTTCCCACAGCGCCATCAGTTCATGTTCAGTTAATGCATTGTCAGCGTGTAAGATGTCAACACTGTAATTCATAACAAGTTTTAATAACTGTTTGTTGTTTTTCTTATCCTCATGGATTGCCAGATTGAATTCATAATCTCGTGATGGTTCTGAGTTCAACATTATTTGCTTACGAACCCACCATTCAGATATCTCCAGACCATTAATTTTCTTACGACCTTTATATAGAGTTATACCATGCTCTGTTTCCATTACTCGGATATCTTATATCTAATAATGAGTCAATATAACTATTATTATCCGTCTGCAAACTTATTTTAATATTATTGCTATTTTTATAATCTACAGATAATTCATACTCTCCAAGTAGTGAAGCGTCAACCTGTGCATATTGTATCGCCAATTTATTTTCTGATGGGGGTTGGTTATCTGCACGAGGTTGTAGTCCTGAAAGAATAGTAAGTAACTGTACTTTTTTTTCTGGAATATTATATCCATAACTGTATTCGGCAATCTTACTAATTCCATCATAGCGGGTTGCTCTACCATCTTTAGCTTCTATTTTTACTGAAAACGTAACGCCATTTTCCCATTTCCATGCATCCAATACTCGTGCAAAATCTGGGGTGTATTTCGCTTTCATTCGTTCAAAAATGACTCCATTCATAGGTGGACTTAGTGGGTGAACTTGCTTCAAATAAGGCGTATCCAGTGGATCTAATGCTGAGGTGTTTTTTAGTTCTGCCTCATATCGTGTCATATATTGCAGAAAAGGAGGATAATATTGTAGCTTTGTTTCTACAGGGATCATCGCCGATCCTTGTATGAACATAACCATTCCTGTTGGTTTGTAATCAGCCGGAAGTTCTATGGAATAAAATCCAAAGTACCGAGTTTCAGGATGTTGTGATAACATTATGAGCATCTCTTTTTCTTTATCATTTAGTGAATAAGTATATGCTTTAGGTCTGAATATAATCCATCCAATAAGGACTATAAAAACAATCAGCAGACATTTATTTCTACGGTTAATCAGAGTATGACATTTTACCATCCTTTTTTACCTCCTGAGCTATTTTTATAATAGAACGTAATGCAAATGCCTGACTAACGGGATTTCGATAAGCAGCCTCGTGAGAAACCTGTACAGCCAAACGCTCTAGGATGTTCTTGTGTACGATTTGTCCTGCACGAAGAGGTACTGTACCATCCCCGTTTTCACAAGAGTCTCGTAATGTAAAACGCTGTCCTATCTTAACATATGTATCACCGTCGTCAGTATTTATTTCCCACGCCTGTTCTTCAGGAGAAAATTCATCCTTAATAGTTCTAATGTTACCAACTTCATTTAAATCAAGACGACCATCAATGAATTTTGGTTCTAAAGATATATCACTTTTTTTTCCCATTGATAATGAGCCTTTCCAAAGAACATTTTCCTGCGTTAAATGCGCTTCAGGAATATCTCCCAATTTCGCTCTCCCATAGAAAGAGTAAGTATTGATATGATATTTTCCAGCAATTTGCTTATGAAATGGATTGACACTCTCAGTAATTAAATTTTCATATATATTCCAATCAGTATCAATTTGCTTTTGATTTAATGAAGTATTAAAAGGATTCAATAGATTCTCATCCACCAATTTCCACCAATTTTCTCTATTTAGATAAAGTTCAGCGTAGGTGCGTTCTTCGGGGGCAATACCTTCTTTAATGGGAAGATTTTTAGGGAGCGTTAATGTACTACCATCACGATCGACAATATTAAGCCACTCTTCACCATAATCATTCATGGGTAGTAATTCCATTGGTCCTGGCGACTGGGAAAAAACAGCTACCATTTCAGCTGCATTACGACCTAAGATATGACTGATAACATACCCTTCCGGATTTGACTCTGGGTTTTCAGTTCCACGTTTCATTCGGGTATATGTCGCCGCAGCACCAATTGATGGTAATACGCCATGAACAATACCGTAGACATCCGTATTCCCCGAAAGACACTCTGAAAAGTACCTTGCCACTAGTCCTCCCATTGAATGCGTAACCAGAATAACTTTATGGCATTTCATTCCTCGTTTTTGATAGCCTCCAACAATTTTCTTGATCTGTTCTTGTAGTCTGATTGCTGAGAGCATATTAGAACCAAGCCAGTTATAGCCAACGACATGGACCGGAAATTGATACAACCTTATGACTTCAAGATACTCTTCATCAAGTGAGTCAGGACCATACTCCAAACCCAAAGGTACATCGAGTAGTTGCTGGTAGGTCGCACTTAACGTCTCACCTTTCTTTGTAGGTTTGTCCCGGTACAATGCTGTTTGTAATACATCGAGAAAGGAACCGTAGCTAGCATTTGCAACCTCTCCCCAGCCGCGATCTTTTCTTGAACCAAATAATTTCGCTTCTGGCTCTATATTATCCAAAATGTCACGTACTGCCTGAGTGTAATTATCCATTGCTTCTTTATCGGATGGGTCCTCCGGATATTGTTGACCTAACTGAATAAGTTTTTCTTGGGCATCCGGAGGTGCGGGAATTCTCCCACGATTATCGACCTCCACCCTGTCAGGATGCAATAATCTTTTCCTCTCTTTTGGTCCTGATGTAGGTAGTGACCAGCCCATCAGACTCATAGAGTCATCATATCGCCAGATGGATTTTCCTTTCTTATCCATAAGGTTTGAACCCATGACTCCGGGCAGAAAAATAACCGGAATAACCCGTAGATCCTCAATTTCAACGGTGCCAACTTTATTCTTATCGGCCCTGTCCATATGCATCGTCGATGTCATAATTTCCCCCTGTATGCACTCAGTTTTCCTGACTATCCGGCAGATCAATTTTTATTGACTCAACGAAAAGCCCTGACTGTATGGGCAATCGTCCTTGTTCATCGGTGGTCATTTCCACCACTGAGCCATCACCCCGTGTGACCTGTACCTTTTGATTTTTTGCAGGTTTGCCAGTTTGTTGCCAGAGTATTTCTGGTGTGACAGCAAAATCAGCAGAATCCCACTGTTGCATCGCCTGACTGATGCTCTGGCCGCTGAACTTCTGCCATACGGCCCCACGCTCTATGATCTTGTCTGGGGCTGCGCATTCCACCGTACCATCACCAATACGAATATATCCGCCGCCGCTGGTCAGAATGATTTCGTTTTTTGCGCTAATAAGGATTCGCCCCTCACTGCTGCTGATGCGGATATCTTTCAGCGCATCTAGCAACATTTCATCTCCCTGCGCCTGAATCTCTACTTTTCCCTTACCGGCAAAAATTTTTATCCCCAGCTTTTGGGCAAACAGACTTACCGTTTCTCCAGCAGCAACGGTAAACTTCTTCAACACGCTGAAATCTGAATTTTTTCCACTGGTGCTAATGATGTTTTCTCCTGCGGACAGCTGCAGGCTTTTTGGCGTAACCTGAGCTATTCCTTCCGGAGCCGAAAGCAACATCGCTGATTTTTTGAGTTCCTCCAGAGCCTCTGACATCATTACTTTCTGAGTCTGCAAATCTGCAAGTTCAGCCTTTGCCACTTCAGTAGCACTACATAGTGCCTCTACCAAAGACTGTGCCTCGCGAAGTTGAGCTAGTGCATCAGTCATATCCAGAACCTGACCCTGCGCCTTGTCCTGCGCATCGGCGCTGATAAAAATCCCTTTCTTCGCCCGCACTGCGCCCCACATATCGGTACGCAGTTCAAAGCCTTCCCCGCGCTGCTGTTTCCCGGCATCCACCAGATGACCGAGGTTTAGCTGGCTCTTGCCGCCGTATTCGGTGCTGACCTTGATATGCTCCTTCCCGCGTTCGTCATCCAGCCGGATTTTGTTGTTGGCCGGGGTACGCAGTACGTTGCGCTTGTAGTTCTGAATGGTCACATGGTCGGTGTGCGCCGAGTCGTGTTTTACGCCTGCAATATAAGGTCGGTCCGGGTTGCCTTCCTCAAAGGCGATGCTGACCTCCGTTCCCGCCAGCAGCGGCAGGTGCAGGCCGTAGGTGTCTCCCGCATACGGGCGCGACTGGCGTACCCACAGGCTTTCATAACCCGGTTTCCATGCGTCGCGGTCAAAGTCGAGATTGACCCGGTAGCGCCCGTCCTTGTCGATATGGGCATAAATATCGTTCTTCACCGTGCTGGTGACCCGCGCCGGGAGCGTGCCGGCCATTACCGGGCGGGGGATAAGCGCCGGGCGGTAGCCGTAGCGTTCTGAGTAGGGTATCGCCGTGAACGTCAGTTCATAGCTGCGGTCACGCGCCGCGCTGGCCGTCACGCCGGTAATCAGCACACCCTTGCGGAACACCGCTGGCGCGTCGTCGCCCTGAACCCTGATTTCCAGCCCCGGCATCAGCAGTGAACTGGTGCTCTGGCCTTTGAGAATGGCCTGTTCATTCAGGTAGCGTTCGTGGCGGATACGGGCATAAAACGCGCCGCTTTCCGCTGCCTCTTTATCGCCTTTTTGCAGGAAGTTGTCAGCATAGTGGTAGGCTTCGCCGTAGGTGGTGTTATCGCCCCCGGTGGCGTCATGCTGCTCTGTCATCATCTCCGCTGTGGCGGTGCGGTAGTTGTAGTCCCGCGTGGTGACGTTTTTCTCCACCACGCTGTATGCCGTGTTCAGCCCCCATACGGCTTCCGTTTCACCATCAAACAGCCCAGAAGGATGGCGAAGCGGAACCAGATACCCACTTCCGACAGCAGGCGTGAGACAAACGTCAGGTCGTCCTCGCCATACTGCATCACCTGTTCGCGGGCCGGGTATTCGCTTTTGAGGTTAAACACGAAGTCCTGACCGCGCATCTGGTGTCGCTCGCGCAGGATTTTTTCGACGATTTGCGGCACCGTCTGGTTCTGGTAGATGGCGTTCTGGCGGCTGCGGGTAAGCAGCGCCATACGGGGTTCAAGGCGCACTTCGTAACGGGCTTCGTCCTGTGACGATGAGAGATGTTTAAAGCCGGTAATGACGCCGTGCAGGGTGCGCAGGGCAGTCTGTACCGGCATTCCCTGTACGGGCGGTGCCGTCAGGCTGAATGCGCCGTCCTGCATCAGCACCGATTCCGGCGCGATGGCTTTATCGCTGCTGGTAAACTGAATGTCGTAGCGGAAGGGTGAGCTGAGCTGTTCGTGGCCTGTAAAAGTCAGCACGTCCACCGGGCTTTTCAGGCCGCGAATTTTGAGCTTGTGGTGTGAGTGGTCGAAATTCTGAATACCCATGACAGCCTCCGTTATTGCATCTCTTCCGTAGCGAACTCCAGTACAATCCCGTCCTCCTCATCCCAGCCAAGCCGTAGTTGGGCTGGTTTACGGTGCGCGGCCTGCTGTGCCAGCAACTGCTGGCTTAAGACCGGCAGGATTTGCTGGTTCAGCAGGCTGTCGATATTACGCGCACCGGTGTCCGGCAGCAGGCAGGCGGCGGTAAGCTGGTCATACAGGCTGTCGTTGATTTCCGTTTCCAGTCCGTAGTGCTGGTGAAGACGGCGGACCACCTGCGCCAGTTTCATTTCCACAATGGTGCGCATCGCTTCCTGTCCCAGCGGGCGGTAAATCACCGTCTGAAAACGCGCCATCAGTGCAGGCTGAAAATGGTCTCGCAGAAGGGGATACAGCAGTTCATGCAGGTCTGCGTCCGTGGCGTCCGGTTTTTCCTCCAGCAGCTGCATGATGTGGTCGCTGCCCAGATTGGCGGTCATCAGAATGACGGTGTTGCGGAAGTCGATTTCCCGCCCTTCGCCGTCGCGCATAAAGCCCCGGTCGAACACCTGATAGAACAGGTTCATCACGTCGCGATGCGCCTTTTCCACTTCGTCGAGCAGCACCACGCTGTAAGGGCGTTTGCGAACGGCTTCGGTAAGTACGCCGCCCTGACCGTAGCCGACATAGCCCGGAGGCGAACCTTTCAACTGGGAAACGGTATGCGGTTCCTGGTATTCCGAAAGATTAATGGTGATAAGGGATTTTTCACCACCAAACAGGGTGTCGGCCAGTGTGAGCGCAGTTTCGGTTTTGCCGGTGCCGCTGGGGCCGGTCAGCAGGAATACCCCCTGTGGGCCGTTCTCCGGCGTGAGGCCGGTTTTAGCCGCCCGCAGCCGCTGTGCGATGGCGCAGAGCGCCGGGCGTTGCCCGACCACGCGGTTTTCAAGGCTCTGTTCCATACTGAGCAGATCGCTCTGCTCGTCCCTGAGCAGGGATGAGAGCGGGATGCCGGTCCAGTCCGCCACCACCGTAGCGACGGCGCGGGCGTCCACATCCAGCGCCAGCAGCGGTGCAAAGCCCTGATGCGTTCGCAGTTGCTGTTGCAGTTCAGTGCTGTCTGTTCCTTCCTGACGCAACGTCATAATCTGCTGCGCCAGTGCCTTTTCCTGCTGATACTGCGCTTCCAGATGCCCGGCTTCTGCCTGTAGCTCATCACGCAAATCGGTCAGTTCCGCCAGCCGCTCCGGGCTGGCTTCGGGATAAAATACGCTGTCCTGCTCAATCGCTTCCCGCTCAATATCCAGTGCCGCCAGTCGCGCATGAAGCTGCGTCAACGGTTCCGGCAGGGTGTCAAGGCTCATGCGGACTCTTGCCCCGGCGGTATCCAGCAAATCAACCGCCTTGTCCGGCAGCTGGCGTCCGGTCAGATAGCGGCGCGACAGGCGCACGGCGGTCTGAATGGCGCTGTCCAGCATATGCACGCCGTGGTGCTGTGCATAGCGAGCCTTCAGTCCCCGCAGCATCAGACAGGCGGTGTCATCATCCGGCTCGTCAACCTTAACCATCTGGAAGCGGCGCTCCAGCGCGGCGTCGCGCTCAAAATACTGTTTGTATTCGCTCCACGTGGTCGCCGCGATGGTGCGCAGTTCGCCCCTTGCCAGTGCCGGTTTCAGCAGGTTCGCCGCATCCGCGCCGCCTGCCTGATTACCCGCACCGATAATGGTATGGGCTTCATCAATAAACAGCAGTACCGGCTCCGGTGATTTCTGCACTGCATCGATGACATTTTTCAGCCGCTGTTCAAATTCACCTTTAACGCCCGCGCCAGCCTGTAACAGACCGAGGTCCAGTGTGCGGATATGCACCGTTTTCAGGCTGTCCGGCACGTTGCCTTCGGTGATACGCAGCGCCAGCCCTTCCACCAGCGCGGTTTTGCCCACCCCCGGTTCTCCCACCAGAATCGGGTTGTTTTTGCGGCGACGGGAGAGGATATCGACCATCTGGCGAATTTCCGTGTCGCGCCCGAATACCGGGTCGATTCGCCCGCTGCGGGCTTTTTCCGTCACGTCTTCGGTAAAGCGGTTAAGCACCGCCAGCAGGGCGTCATCCTGTTTCTCCGTCAGCGTTTTTGCCGGTGCGTCCGCCGTTGCCGTCTCCGGCAGTGCAGAGGTCAGCGGTTCGGTGACCTGTGGCTGACGTGCCGGACATTCATCCGACTGCGCATCCAGCAGGGGACGCAGCCGCTCAAGCTGCACGCGGCTCAGACTCAGCAATACCCACAGGTCATTACAGGCGGGCAGCATCGATTTTTCTGTCAGCGCCATCAGCAGGTGCTGACTGCGGATTTGCGGGTCGTCGCCTTCCAGCGAGGCAATCAGCCACGCCTGCCTGATAAGCGCCGTCAGGGGTTCAGAAAGCTGCGGACGTTCGCGGACCGAGCGGGGTAAGGTGTCCAGATGTGCCAGCAGAGACTGCCAGAGCGTGTCGATATCCCATTCATAGCGGCGGGCAATCACCGTGATATCGCCTTCTCCCTGCTCCAGCAGTTTCAGCAGCCAGTGTTCAATGGTTATCTCCGCATGGGCGCGGGTCTGACACAGTGAGGCGGCAGCGTCCAGCGCCCGTGCACAGTATGGGTTAAGGCGACGCAGCAGCGCGGCGGGGTGATTTCCTGTCATAGAAGGGTTTCCTTATCGTGTTCTGTATTCCTGCGATCCGCGTTCAGGCACGCTACCGCCCATAGCCGTTACCTCACTCAGGCCCATCAGGTTTCACCAGATTGTGGGTATGCTTTGCTCAGTACCGGTGCCTGCGGCACTGGACAAAGCACACAACAAAAAGGCAGACAGTTTCCTGTCTGCCGCAGTTATCAGGCGGAAGGACGCTCATTCCACGAGTCGGAATGAATGATGTTGCCGTCTTTGTAAGTCCAGGTGATTTTCTCGTAGCGGAACTCAATGCGTTCCAGGTGGTTATGCTTCTCTTTACCCGGATCTTTGATGTCGTGCATCAGCGGAGCTACTCTGACCAGCTTGACGTTATCCAGCGTGGTATTGAAATACTCCACTTCCTGACCGGCATCGTTGATGCGGTAGAATTTAAACTCCGCCGTTTTCAGGGTCTGTCCGGTGGTCACAGCTTTGTAGAGATACGGGCTGGAGGCATCGATTTCTTTGGTAAACGTAAAAGGCTTGTGAGTACGGGTACCGGTCAGTTTGCCGGTGTTATTGTCGGTCGGGATGTACACATCGTGATCCAGCGCCACCACTTCGATGCTACCTTCGCGCCCCTGAACGTCCACGGAACCTTTGATATCCGCGCCGCCGTCATCTTTCAGCCAGAGATAAGCAGGAATAGCCATGAGAATTACTCTCCTTGTTAGTGTGATTGAAGCACCGCCTTCTTCCGGCGGTATGTTTTATTTCACGTCCTGACAGGCGTCAGAACGCGGAACAAGACTGATTTCGACACGCCGGTTGACTGCCCGGCCCTGTGGCGTGTCGTTGGTCGCCGCAGGCTGGCTCTCGCCCAGTCCCTGTACGGCAAAACAGGTGGCCGGGATGTCGCTGGTCTGCAGCATCCAGTTGCGCACCGCTTCGGCACGCCGCAGCGATAACTGCTGATTGCTTTTTTCATCGCCGGTGGCATCGGTATATCCGGCCACGAGGATCAGCCAGCCCGGTTTTGCCCGGATGTTCACCAGTGCGTCCACCAGCACTTTTGTCGAGCCGTCTTTCAGGCGGGCCTGTCCGACGTCAAACAGCGACATACTGTCAAGACGCACGGTCTGAACCTGAAGCGAAGCCGTCACCTCCATTTTTTGTTCAGGCGGACGCCAGTCGCGAATGGCGCGTAATACCGGCTGGCGGATGCGTTCGCCGGGGTATAACCCCAGACCGAGGCGCAGTGGTTCTCCTTCCCGGTAATACCCATCGAGCATGGTCGCATCGTCTTTCAGCACCGACAGGTGACGGGCTTTGGTGATAAATTCCTCCACCGGGACGGCATAAAACCGGTGCAGATCGTCACCGACCTGCCGTAATAACTGGCGATTTGCCGTGGCTGACAGGCACAGCGCGGCGATACCCGCCACGGTGGTGACGCCCAGCATGGTCACGCAGGCCCGTCGCAGCGGGGTAAAGCCCGACTGACGCGGCAACCGCCGTAACAGGGCATCCGGGAATGGCAGCGCATCGTCTGTGCCGGTGTCCGCGATATCCGGCGTCAGGCCGGTTCTGGCGGTGATCCACAACTGCCACAGGTTGTTATCCACCGCAGGCAACGAGGGGACCAGCCCCACGGCCATCGCCAGTGGTGGACATTTCGCCTCCGGGCCGTTCAGTTCCGCCAGCACATTAAGATCCAGCCACTGCATCAGGCTTTCGGCTTTCAGCAGATAAGAGAGTCGCTGACTGCGTTCCTGTACGCCGGATTGTGCAATCCACTGCGCGGGCATCGCGTTCTCTGTGGATGTTGCTACCTGAACTTCGCCGCCGGTACAGATAAACCACGGTGAACTCGCTCTTTCCGGCAACGGCGAGCCGGACAGCCCGCTCCAGAGAAGCCAGGGGACGTTTACGCCTGCCCGACGACGCACCGTCGCCATACTGTGGGCGAACCGTCG
>OBXM01001688.1_pt1 | contig 12423 bp, 9 predicted proteins | sample 1538141 | NCBI WGS metagenome assembly OBXM01 (sample SAMEA2580153, study PRJEB22360) | human gut metagenome | biome: human gut; feature: human-associated habitat; material: faeces | place: Denmark | collected 2008/2010 | reverse complement strand
AAAAAATTCCTGTTTTTTTCCCTTTTCTTACGGCATAAAATTTTTTTGGCATGTAATACCCTTCCTATTTTCAAAAACTAATCATTTTATAATTTGTTTTCCTTTGTGATAAAACAAATTATAAGGTGATTTACCTCATATTGCAAGCTGTGTTCAGAAAATCACTTGAGGAAAGATAAAAAAACATATTATTTCTTAAAAGTGTCTTTCCAAAATTATTAATAGTTGCTTAATTCCACTGTTGTATAGTATAATTGTTTGTAAGAATATTATTAATTTCTGTTAAAACTTATTTATTAGAAAGGGTTTTACATATGGACAAAAAGCGATACCACCACGCAGCGGAACAACCAGCCGGAGGAACTGCCGGCGGAAACAAAAGCAAGAAAATTATCTTACTGATTGCAGGCAGTGTAGTTGTTTTAGCTATTGCCTTTATTGTTGTTTGGTTCTTTTTCTTAAAAGATTATTTTCAAAATAAAAATGCCAAGCCTGTATTGGTCACATCACTTGCCTCAATTACCGGCACCGATTTGGGCATCAGCAGCCGCTATGCCGGGGTTGTAGAACCTCAGAAGGCCATTAAGGTCAATAAAGACGATACGAAAGTTATTGATGAAATTTTTGTCACAGAGGGCCAAAGAGTGAAAGCCGGCGACCCGCTTTTTTCTTATGATGTTGAAGAAATGAATCTCACTCTTGAACAGACGAAATTAGCGGTAGAAAATGCCAACAACACCATTGAAGAATATCAGCGCCAAATCTCCGACTTAGAAAAAGAAAGAAATTCGGCTTCTTCAGATAACAAATTATCGTATACGATAAAAATCCAGACTCTGCAATTGAATATCAAGGAACAGCAGTATGAATCCTCTACTAAAAAGAAAGAAATTGATAAATTAACAGCCGCTATTGAGAACAATGTTGTAAAAGCACCTGAAGACGGTTTGGTTCAATCTGTTAACCAAAGCAACAACCAATCCATGATGAATATGGATGAAGGTACACCTGCTTTTATCTCTATTCTCTCCACAGGCGACTACCGCATTAAAGGTACCATTACAGAGCAGCAGCGCTACCAGGTAAGCGAGGGTATGCCTGTCATCGTACATTCCCGTATTAACCCGGAGCATACTTGGACCGGTACAATTGAGAGCATTGATTTTGAAAATCCGGCTTCAGACAACAAAAACGGCGGCGTGGTATATATGGGCGGCGGCGATTCCGGTGCTACCCCGCAAACCAGTTCCCGTTATAATTTTTACGTAACCTTGGATGACAAAAATGTGATTGCCAAAAGTGCAGACGATATGACCTCCGACACACAAAACAAACTCATTATCGGCCAGCACGTTTATATCGAACCTTCCACAGGCGACGATGCAGCGGCAAAGCCAGGAATTTGGCTTCCTTCCTACTATCTTGCCCCAGAAGGTGCCGATAATTTTGTATGGGTGCAGAACAAACATCAAAAATTAGAAAAACGAAGTGTCACCGTAGGTGCTTACGATGATAACAGCGACCTTTATGAAATTACAGAGGGTCTTACCAAAGACGATTATTTGGCCATTCCTGAAGAAAAACTCAGAAACGGTATGCCTACTACCACTGACCCCTCCTTAGCCGTAGATGACAACATGATGAACTTCGAAGAAGGAGAACCTGAATTTATTCCGGAAAATAACGGGGAAAACATGGATATTCTGCCTGAAGAAAATATCCCGCAGGATAACACTGAAAATGCAATCCCTGAAACAGAAGGAGAACCGATACTTGCTTCTGCTTTGGAGGAGGTGTCCTGATGACCATATTGGAGCTTAAGAATATTCATAAAACCTACATACAAGGAAAAATGGATGTTCCGGTACTGAAAAACATTTCTCTTACCGTTGAGCAGGGAGAATATGTGGCTATCATGGGTCCTTCGGGCTCCGGAAAAACCACTCTTATGAATATTATCGGCTGTTTGGATTTACCGACAAGCGGAGAATATTATCTTGGCGGCCAAGATGTGTTGGCTAATAATGACGCCGCTCTTTCTGATTTACGTCTGCACAGCATCGGTTTTGTCTTTCAGAGCTTTCATTTGCTTTCACGTCAATCTGCTGTTGAAAATGTTGCTCTGCCGCTTTTATACGCGGGTGTAAACAAAAAAGAACGTTTGGAAATTGCCAAAAAAGCGTTAGAACGTGTAGGCCTTGCGGAGCGCACCAATTTTAAACCGACACAGCTTTCCGGCGGACAATGTCAGCGTGTGGCAATTGCCAGAGCCATTGTCAATAATCCCAAGATTTTATTGGCGGATGAACCTACAGGTGCACTTGATACCGCCTCCGGCAAACAGGTTATGGAAATCTTCCAGCAGTTAAACAACGAAGGGGTAACCATTGTGATGATTACCCATGAACAGGAAATTGCGGACCATGCCCAAAAGACCTACCATATTCGTGACGGTCAATTTGTATCTATGCCGGCTAACCAAGTTGAGCCATCAATTCTTCCCGGAGAACACGAGGATTCAGACGTTGTCTATTCTTCCTCCTACTTAGATGAACATCAGAACAAACCAACAGAAAATTATGCTGTTTCTGCTGAAAAAGAAAGCGGGGGCGTTATAGAATGACAGCAACGAAATCTCGTAAAAAGCTTATGATTATCGGTATTGTTATAGCAGCCATCGCTGTTATAGCCGGCATTGTCTATTTCATTATCCGTAAACAGCAAGATAAAAAGAGTGTAGAGGTTATTCCCGTTGCACAAATTGCCACCGAAGATTATTGGGCAAACAACGTCTCCTCTTCCGGTATGGCAACCAGTGATTACATTCAAGAAATTTATCCCGAAGCTGATAAAATTATCAGTGAAATTTTTGTCAAAGAGGGCGACACCGTTAAAATCGGAGATCCTCTTCTGCAATATGATAAAACGCTCTTAGAACTGGCTCTTGAAAAGAAAAAGCTTGAGCTGCAATCTGCCGATGAAGATATTCGTCTGGCGGAAAAAGATCTTATCAAATTGAAAAACACTTCACCTTATGTTCCTCCTGTTATCCCTCCCCCCACTGCTCCCCCTACTCCCACTCCTATTCCGCCGGCCGACGAAAATGTTATCCTCTATGAGGAACTCAACGAAAATTCTATTCCCTATGCCGGCAGCGGTACCAAGGAGGACCCCTACCGTTATCTTTGCACCGAAAATGCAGTGATTACAAAGGGATTCTTACTGAAGGTATTTGGTTTACCCACCTCTACTGTGACACAACCGGTTTCTTTTTCAGGGACTTCTGCTGCGAAAAGCCACAATTTAGTCTTTGCTCCAATGAACACTACGGGGGATTCATTGGAATCTGAATTTTTACAACCTACAACACCCCCTACCTCTACGCCCACGCCCACTCCGCAAACTACACCATCTCCCACACCACCTCCAGAAATTACACCACCTCCAGAAACTACACCTCCTTCAGAAACTACACCTACACCACCTCCAGAGACTACACCTCCCCCTGCAAGCAATCCTTTTGTAGCTGTGTTGGAGGTGAGGGAGAAAAACTCAAATCATGGTGATTTGATTCACTCCTTTGAAATCGACGGTCTATCCTCTACTTTGCCAAACATTTTCTCCCCACAATATAATCAATCGAGTGATGACGTCCAAGATGATTTATACAGTGATATTTTGAACAGTGATTCCGTAGGATTGGACGATTTATCTGATACCTCTAATGATGAAATTCAATACACGGCGGAAGAATTAAAGCAAGCCATTGCTGAAAAAGAAGCAGAAATTAAAACACTTCGGCTCTCCCGCAAACAGATGAAAATTGATTATGATAAAGCTGAACTGCAAGTTAACAATACTACAGTAACTTCCACAATTGACGGCGTTGTGCGTTCTCTTATCAGTATTGAAGATGCGCAGGCAAATTCTCAGCCGTTTTTAGTGGTTTCAGGGGAAAACACCTTCTACCTGCACGGCACACTGAACGAATCGCTTCTGTATGCTTTGAAAGTAGGAGATACCATCACCGTTAACTCTTGGGAAACCGGCAGTTATGAGGCACAAATCGTTTCTATCAGCAATTATCCCGTATCCTCCAATGGTTATTACGGCGGCGTTAATCCCAATACCTCGAGCTATCAATTCACCGCTGTATTCAGCAATACAGACGGCATTTACAACGGTATGCATTTTGATATTGATATTCGCCCTCGCTCTTCTGATGAAACTTCCGAAACCTTTTATATTGAAAAAATGTATGTCAGAGATGACGACGGCGGCAGTTATGTCATGAAAAAAGGGGAAAAGGGTCGTCTCACCAAACAATACATACAAACCGGAAAAATCATATCCAGCGGTTATATGATTGAAATAAAATCAGGCTTAACCATGCAGGACAGCATTGCCTTCCCTTACGGCAAAGACCTCCGAGAAGGTATGCGTACCCGTCCGCAAGGCACCGATGAAAATTATCAGGAAGATGAAGCTTCTGGTGATAACTCTTCTGATACCTCTTCTCCGCCGGAGGGGGAAACTTTAGAAGATGAAGTTCCCCATGAAAATGAAAAAGGAATCATAGGGGGAACTAATACTTTAACAACCGAAGATACTCTCGCCAAGGCCGCCGGAGTTTCTGTTTCACAATTACAACTTTCAGAAAAGGCGGTGCTTGCTTTATGATTGAGAATATTCGTTTATCCTTTCAGGGAATTTGGTACCACAAAATGCGTTCTTTTTTGACTATGTTGGGCATTATCATCGGTATTGCCTCGATTATTACCATTGTTTCCACCATTAAAGGAACCAACGAGCAAATTAAACAGAATTTAATCGGAGCCGGCAATAACGTAATTCGTTTACAGCTTTACCAACATGATTCTTTATATGAAACGAATTATATGGGAATTCCTGACGGTGTACCTTTGATTACCGAGGAAACCAAACAAGAGGTTTTGGATTTGCCCGACGTAGAATCTGCCAGTATCTATTATTATCGCAACGAATATAATGAAGGTTTGTATTATAAAAATTACAACCTTGACAGTGTGCAAATCTTTGGCATTGAGAACAATTATTTTGATGTAAACAATTTTATTCTTAAAAAGGGAAGAAACTTTATCAACAGCGATTTTGAGAAGTTCCGCCCTGTTGTGATTATTGACGAATCAATTGAAAAATCACTATTTGCCGGCGAAAATCCTATTGGTCAAACCATAGAGTTTAAGTCCATGGCCTTCACGGTTATCGGTGTGGTGGAAGAGAACAGAAAATTCACACCTGTTATTAACAGCGAAGAAGATTACTATACCTATATGGGAATGAATGAGGGTGCCGGCAAGGTTTTCTTTCCCAGCAGCAACTGGCCGGATCTTTATGCGTTTGATGAACCGCAATCCTTAGCTGTTAAAGCCAACCATACGGAAGCCATGGCGGCGGTCAGTAAACAGGCGGCTGAAATATTGAACCGTTACAATACCAACGGACAACAAAGTATGGGTGATATCCCCGCAGAAGAGATGACTCCCGAAATGGATAACACCGTTTCTTACAAGGCCGGTGATATGCTGAAAAGAGCAAAAGAATTGCAGGATTTAAACAGTTCTGCCAATCAGCAATTAATCTGGATTGCCAGCATTTCGCTCTTAGTCGGCGGCATCGGCGTTATGAACATCATGTTGGTTTCCGTTACTGAAAGAACCCGAGAAATCGGATTGAAAAAAGCAATCGGTGCGAGAAAACACAGAATTTTATGGCAGTTTTTAACCGAAGCGGCGGTACTGACCAGTTTGGGCGGTGCCTTGGGGGTAGGAGCAGGAATTTTACTCTCTACCATTATGTCTTCTGTCACACAAATTCCGCCATCTATCAGCCTGCCGTCTATTATCTTGGCTGTTGTCTTCTCTATGGTGATTGGTATCGTATTCGGTCTGCTGCCCTCAATTAAGGCTGCTAATCTTAATCCTATTGATGCACTTAGACACGAATGATGATTCTGCAAAAAAACCTTCCTGATATCAGGAAGGTTTTTTCATTTATAAAGATGATCTTATTGCCGGAAAGCTCTTGCACCCTGTACCCAAACTTCTTCTACCAACAGGTCTTTGGATAGGAGCACGATATCGGCATCTTTTCCCACTTTGATACTGCCTTTTTGTTTATCGACACCCATACTTTTAGCTGGATTAAGGCTTGCCATTTTAACGGCGTTGACAACAGAAACACCTGCTAAATTAACCATATTCCTTACTAATAAATCCATGGTTGCGATACTGCCTGCAAAATTTTCTCCGTCTGGCGCAAATGCTACGCCGTCACGAATTTCTACCTTGAGCCCATACTTTTCACTGCCCAGTACAGAATGTGTTACATTTTGACCGGCAGCACGCATAGCATCTGTCACTACAATGAGTTTATCATTGCCTTTATTCTTATAAATAAAGCGTAATAATTCTTTGGGTAAATGCTTGCCGTCTGCTATGACTTCAACCGCTAAATCATCCAATAGAAGTCCTGTTTCGGCAATACCGATTTTACGATAGCCTTTTTCACGATACACCACCGGCATCGCTGAATAAAGGTGCGTCACCAAATCCACCCCATGCTCCATAACCGCGATAACATCATCGTAAGAACCATTGGTATGAGCCACCGAGCCGTGTATCTTTTTTTCTTCTATATATTTTGCGAGTTCTATTGCATTTTCTATCTCCGGAGCAAAAGAAATGCGTTTGACAATAGGATTTTCAAGCAATCTTTTATATTCTTCTGCTGTAGGAATTTTAATAAATTCCTCGGGCTGTGCTCCCTTATGAATTGGATTAAAATAAGGACCTTCCAAATGTATCCCTAAAATCTGACATTCATTTTTCGGCTGCGTTTTCTGATACTCGGCAATTCGTTCAATAGCCTCAATGGTTGCTTCTGTATCACTGGCCAAGGTCGTAGGGTAGATGGCTGTTGTACCATAGCGAATATGTGTATTTAGAATATGATGAATGGCTTTCTCATGGGGATCCATAAAATCATATCCGCCGCCGCCATGCACATGGATATCAATAAATCCGGGGGCAATATATTTCCCCGTGCAATCGATGACCTGAATTCCGTTTTCGATTTCAATTGACTTTCCTATTTTTACAATTTTATTATTTTTCAGCAACAAATCACAATTCTGTTGAATCTCGTTTTCCAATATTATATCTGCATTTTTGAGAAGTATCATTTTTATCTCCTATTTTTATAAGGAAACCTTGCCGCTGCAACAAAACATCGGCAAAGTTTCACTTGTTTTACTTTTCCTTTTTAACCTTTTACACCGGAGCTTGCCACACCTTCCACAAACTGTTTTTGAGCAAAGAAGTATATGACAATGGTTGGAATCATGGTAATGGCCGCCCCTGCCATTTTGATAGCGGCATTAGACGTTGCCTGCGGCATATCACTTAGCTTGAGCAATCCAAGCGGCAAGGTCCACATACTTTTGTCATTTAAATAAAGCAGCGGGCCAAGGGTATTATTCCACGCACCGATAAAAGCAAATATAGCCATAGTAACCACAGAAGGAATGGAAATTGGCATATAAATCCTAAATAAAATCGAGAACGGATTTGCCCCGTCAATTCTTGCTGACTCATAAAAAGAATACGGCAAAGATTTAAAGTTTTGAGTCATGAGATAAATGCCGAAAGCTTTGCCAAAATAACTGCTCACTATTAAAGGAGCATAGGTGTTGACCAAGTTGAGTTTTGCCCAAATAAAATAAGTAGGAATCATTGTGACTTGCGAAGGCATCATCATGGTGCCAAGCATAATCATAAAAAGAATATTTTTCCCCTTAAAGTTGAACATAGAAAATCCATAGGCAACAATACAGCCTGACAACACTTGGCCCAGTACATCCAATGCAACTACCAAGAAACTGTTCATTGTATAACGAAAGAAATCCATGTTCTTCCATACAAATTCAAAATTGCCGAAAGTAATAGGATTGGGGAAAATCTGAGGAGGAATCAGATAAAGCGTTTCTTGGGTTTTCAATGCCGTTGACAATGTCCAAAAAAACGGAACAAACATGATTCCGGCACCTAAAATCAACAGAACATACGTTATTACTTTGCTTAGCGATGAAAAACGATTCACATTAGTTTTCATAGTGCACCCACCTCTTTTCACCAAATTTCTGAATTAAAGTAATGACTAAAATAACAATAAACAAAATCCATGCATAAGAAGAGGCAGAACCCATCTTCCAGTTCATAAAGGCATCTCGGTAAATCAAGATATTGGTAACCAAATTACGGTCAGGAATAGAGAAAATATCAAAACTGGTCAAAAACACATCAAAAGCATTAAAAGCGGCAATGGTTGAAGAAATCAGTACCAATAATATCATAGGTGATATATTAGGAATAATCACTTTCATAAAGGTTTGCCGTTTGGTGGCACCGTCAATTTCTGCCGCCTCAATAATTTCTGTGGGTGTGTTTTGCATGGCAGAAAGGAACATAACCATAGATTGACCCATTCCCTTCCAAACATTCATAATCGCCACACTGCCAATGGCAACCCACCAAAATTCACTTTCCAGCCATTTGGTTGGTTCAACACCAAAAAAACTGAGAAAGTAATTGAGCAAGCCGCCGTTATATTGGAAAATATATTTCCAAACCGTTGCACCTGCCACCCAAGGCGTAACCACGGGTAGGAAATAAATGACTCTAAAAAAGCCTTTTCCTTTTACTTTTTGATTTAAAAGATAAGCAATTAAAAGAGCAATAATGGTTTGCAGCGGCACAAATATAGCCGCAAAATAAAACACATTTCTAAAGGATGACCAAAGAACAGGATTCTTAAAGGCATTGATCCAGTTTTTTAGTCCTATCCATTGCGGTACGTTAATTAAATCCCATTTTGTAAAGGATATATAAGCTGAAAAAATGACAGGGAATATAAAGAAAATTATACTGCCAATCAAAAAAGGTGTAACAAAAAGTACCCCCCATTTTCTATCTCTCTTCAGAATCCTGCCTTTCCTAATATTATTTGTAAAAACCACGCGAGATTTAAAAACCAAATCTATCTTTGCCACGTGTTTTTCAATGTTATCTTTCCCAAAAATACAACTTTTACCTAAATTTCCCTTGTCCTTGAACAGATATGAAAGAAAGACACCGCAATGATGAATCAATTTAGTTCACATCATCAAAGGTGTCTTTCCCCACCGATTCAAAGAGCTTTTAAAATGATATCACATCAAAATTATTCTTCGTCTAAAATGGTCTGTACTTTTTGTTTTATTTCTTTCAGTCCGGTTTCGGGATCCTTGCTGCCGTTTAGAATTTCTTCAAAAATTGGCTGAGCGGCAATTCTCCATTCACTCCATTTTGCATTTTCGTCTAAGGTTGTACCTGCCTCTGCCACACCCTGTGTAAAGGCTTTTTTGTTAACCGGATTGCCTTCTAAAGAATCCACCAAAGCCAAAGCTTCTTTATGGACAGGCAAGGTAGCACCGCTCTTGGCGATAATCTCCTGCATTTCTTCGGACAAATAATGTTCAATCCAGAGCCAGCCGGCCTCTTTGGCATCATCATTGGCACGGGCATTAATCATCCATGTGTTGGCAACCGCCGGTACGAACCGGTCTGTTCCGTCAAATGTTTTAGGAATCATCACGGTATCAAAATCTAAGTCCGGGAAGTTTACGTTATAACTGGTTGCGATTTCGCTGTACTGCACAAAAAGCATAGCGGCTTTATTGTTACCGAAAATAGTGGAAGCTTTACCCATATCATTCTGCTCAGTTACAGAAGGGCTGATTTTATTTTTAACCGTATCTGCCCAGGCAGTGATACCTTTGATTGACTTTTCATCATCAAAAACTGCATTTTCTTTTGTTTCGTCCAGTGCCATACCGCCTGCCGAACGAATCCATGGATACCAGCCAACTGTGATACTGCCGCCTGTGAGGAATCCATAAATATCCCCATTGGTAAGCTTTTCAGCTGCCTGAATCATATCCTCATAGGTCCAATCATCTGTCGGATAGGCCACACCGGCATCATCAAACACCTTTTTGTTATAGGCAAGTGCAATCGGGTTTACACCATGCGGTACACCCCAGACCTTATCGTATACCTGTGCTGAAAAAAGAGTATCAACATAATCATCTTTATTAAGTTTCTCGTTAATGTAGGGAGTTAAATCCAGAGCGGCTCCTCTTTCTCCATAGCCAAGCACTGTTGCATTTTCTTGGAACCAAACATCCGGCGCTGTTCCTCCTGCAATTTGCGTGGCAATTTTTTTACTGAAATCTCCCCAGGGAGAATCGTCAATTGTAAGTTCAATGTTCGGATATTTTTCTTTGAAAGAAGTTACAATTTCTTCACTTGTAACATCGTAGCCGCCGGGCAAGCCCAAGTTAAGCGACATTTTTTTATCGGCAGCATTTTCGGATACCGCATTTTCAGAGCCTTCTTTTTTGCTTTCTGTTTTGTTGTCTTTTGCACAAGCGGTCAGAGCAAAAATCATTGTCATCACCATGACAAAAGAAACAATTCTTTTCCAATTACTTTTCATTTTCATACACCAGCTTTCCTCAATTTTTATTCTTTTATTAATGTTGAAACATCTACAATTCTCTTTTCTGAGATTGAGATGTTAGCCGCCGCACCAATCAGCATCGAATATGCACCGTCTAACGAGGTTGCATTTCTTCTCAGTTTATCTTCCCCTGTTAAGCCAAAGACCATGTTGTGAATCAGCACATCATCACCGCCGCCATGAGAACCGGCTGTTTTTTCCATTGTATAAGTCAATTCTTCTGAAGGCCCTTTATAGATTTTTATGTAATCTACGGCTTCTTTGGATTTAATACCTGAATAATATTCGCCTGCCTCCAAACGACCTTCGGTACCTGTGATAGATACACTCCATGACTCATAAGGACTATAGGCAATTAAAGAATAGTTCAGCATGACGCCGTTTTGATATTTTACATTTAAGGCCATTGTATCATAAATATCAATTTCTTTGTCAAACACACAACCGTCACGGATATAACCGTCCTCTTGTTCACAGTTGAGATAAATCTTTTTATACAGCTCATCTGCCTCAATATCCCAGTAAAATTCACAGCTTTTTTTATGCGGGCAGGTTAAGCATCTCTCGCCGACTTCTTCTCTGGTCGGGCCATAAAAAACTCTGTCACCAAAAGCGGATACTGTCTGCGGTTTATCCTCCAGCCACCAGTTGATTAAATCAAAATGATGGGTGGATTTATGAATCAGCAAGCTTCCGCTTTTATCCATTTTTCTATGCCAACGTCTGAAATAATCGGCACCGTGGCGTTTATCCAACCGCCAATGCAGGTCTACCTGTAACACCTTGCCAACTACATTTTGCTGTAAAAGTGATTTTATTTTACTGCTGTAAGGCATATAGCGCATATTAAAAGTCACTTTTACTTTTTTACCGGATTTTTTCTCGGCATCGCGAATTTGCTGTGCTTTTACAGCGTCAGTGGTCATCGGTTTTTCAGAGATAACATCGCAGCCTGCTTCTAAAGCACGAATGATATATTCATGATGATAAGCATCAACAGTAGTTACAATCACAACGTCCGGTTTTGATTTTTGAATCATCGTATCAAAATCATCAAAAATCGGCAGACCGCCGCATTCTTCAGAATAGGCCTTTGCTCTTGCCGGATTGATATCATAAATCCCTACAATGGCAACGTGCTCTTTGTATTCTTCTTTCATTAAGCGTTTGGCGAACATAAATAAGGAGCGATATCCCGTTCCCACAATAGCATAATGTTTCATAGAGAAACTCCTTTAATTCAAAAAATTTAACATTCCGGGGAGTATCCATTCCCAAACTCTATCGACATCATAGAATTTTGCTTGGCAAAAGTCTGAGAAATTTTTTGGACGATTCACCCAATTTAATTCGATATTTTCATTTTGTTTTATGATTTCAAAAGCATGAAATGCATAAATCCCTTGCAAACCTTCGGTGTATAAACGTATTTTTTCTTCGGAATTGATTCCTTCAAACTGTTTTGCGGTTTCTATACACCTTAAAACATCAAAACTGCGCAGTGCTGACAGACTGTCGTCCATCCAATTTAAATCATCAGATAACTTATACAGCGTGCCATACTGGCTGTATATGGACCTTAAATTAACAGGATGAGGGGCAACAGCACCCATCCCTGTGACATTTAAAACCAGTACGGCACGATTTTGAGCACATTCGTTTTCAATCCATTCTTGGTACGACAAAAGTGCTTTTGTTCCATCCTCCCAAACAGAAATCGTTAACGGCAGCAATTCTTCCTTCGCTTCTTTCTTGCGGAATAGAAAACCATGATTCAACACTTGCTTTTGTGAGAACCAATAGAGGTTCTGTACCCATAAACTT
>OBXM01001676.1_pt1 | contig 12543 bp, 7 predicted proteins | sample 1538141 | NCBI WGS metagenome assembly OBXM01 (sample SAMEA2580153, study PRJEB22360) | human gut metagenome | biome: human gut; feature: human-associated habitat; material: faeces | place: Denmark | collected 2008/2010 | reverse complement strand
GTACATGCCGCAGGTGTTGGCTTCGCACATCTGGCGGACCTCGGGAAGCAGTTCAATGGTGCTGCATTTTAATGGTGCGATATGGGAGAAGCCGGTATCCAGTCCCAGCTTCTCCAGTTCTTCATAGTTGATCACGTAAAAGCCCCCAATCATTTTTCAAATCATTTCATTCTCTATTGTTCCGGAAATTCCAGTTCATCCACAAAGCAGTCCTGGAATTCCGGAGAAGCGGCCAGCTCCACAAAAGATATCTCCTTTGCCAGGATATCCGAGTAGAACAGCTCTTCCCTGTTGATGAGTGCGATTTTAGAACCTTCTCCGGCGGCATTTCCCACAGGTACGATCCTGTCTTTCAAAGATATGGGAATCAGACCGATGTCACAGGCGCTCTCAGGATTCATATAGTTGCCGAAAGCCCCCGCAATATATACGTGTGCGATCTGGTCTACGGTTATGCCAAGCTCTTTCTGCAGAAGCTGGATGCCGGCGGCAATGGCAGCTTTGGCAAGCTGTACCTCCCGCACATCCTTCTGGCTTAAGTAAACAGCGCTGCCGTTTCCGCTCTCGTCTGCCGGAACCAGCGTAAAGGAGGCTGTGCCGTCCTCGGACAAAAGTTTACCGGACTCGTCAATGATACCTGCTTTTCTCAGGCAGGCGATCAGGTCAATAAGGCCGGAACCGCAGATCCCGATGGCTTTCTCTCCGCCTACGGTGGTGTAGCTCCATTTTCCGTCGCTGTATTCCACATGGTCTACAGCACCGGATGCGCCCCTCATGCCGCATTCGATCTTGGCTCCCTCAAAAGCGGGGCCGGCGGCTGTGGAGCAGGCTGCCAGGCGTTCTTTACTGCCCAGCACCATCTCTCCGTTGGTTCCGATGTCGATCATCAGAGAGATTTCATCCTGCTGGTCCGGTCGGATGCAGAGCAGGCATCCCATGGTATCAGCGCCTACAAAGCCTGCCACATCGGGCAGCAGGATAAGCTGGCCTTTGGGGTGGATATGCAGGTCAAAGTCTGAAGCTTTCAAAAAGAGAAGCTGGCTGATGGCCGGATTATAGGGGGCGTGCACAAGCGCTCCCGGGGATATACCCAGAAACAGATGATGCATGCAGGTGTTGCCCACAATACAGGTCTGGTAAATACGATCTGTGCTGATCCCTGACTTCTCTGCCAGTATGTCCAGAATAGACTGGACTGTCTGGCGGATGCAGGAGCTCAGATTCTCCGTTCCGTTCTCAAGTGCGTAGTTGGCACGCATGATGACATCAGCCCCGTACTGGGCCTGGGGATTCATGCTGCTCTCAACGGCCAGAACCCTGCCTGTGCGTGCATCCATCAGATACCCTACTACCGTAGTGGTTCCGATGTCGAATGCGGCCAGATATCCCTTGATGGGATCTTTCTGCAGATCCAGAAGGGTATCCCCGGATACTGCCGCATACCAGGTATCCGTCTCTTTGAGCATTTCATACAGGCCGGAAGCCGTTTGAAGATCCGGTCTGAGATGTTCCATGCTCTCCCCGAAGGATTCCTCCAGCGCCAGTTTCAGGCGGTCCCAGTCAGACAGATTATCCCCTGGTTTTATCTTGCGGATATGTATTCTGCCGAACCGGAGCAGAGGATGGAGCGGTACCGGGCGGGAGAAGCCTTCTGCCAGTATAGCATGTTCCTTTTCTCTCACAAGGGTGTCAACTGTCATATCCCCTGTGATCTTAGTCTGACAGGCTTTCAGAACGCCGGTCACGGGACCTTTTGTCACGTGTACCATGCATTTTCCGCAGGTGCCCTGCCCGCCGCAGGGAGCATCCGGGTCAAGGCCTGCCTGACGCTGCGCCTGCAGCAGGGTAGTGCCTTCTTCTGCCTGAATACTTTTGCCTTCACGGATAAAAGTTACTTCATGTGTTTTCAATTTTCATTCCCCCAATTTTGCTATAGAGTAAGTATAACAGAAAAGACCGCGGCAGTAAACTGCCGCGGTTAAGTTATGAGAGATTTTATATGAAATTTATTAGGAATTTATCAGGATTCTTTTACTAAATGCAGGTTCCAGCTCTGATATTCCGTTTCGGGTACCGGCATGGGGAGTCCTGCCTCCATAAGGGCAGCTCCCAAATAGGTCTTGTCACCCATGCGGTACATGGCATTCGGGTCCAGTCCGCGCAGTCGGATGCAGGTAAAGAGGTTGTTTGCAGTGAGTTTTGTGGAGACAATGCCCAGCAGTGCCTCACTCTTATCCTCCGCGGCAAATTCCCATACCGTATATTCTTCATTTTCATAAGGACTTGCCAGACGGTAATAGGTGCCGTCCTGGATAAGGGAATAATATTTCTTAAATGTCTCGATCTGTGTCCTGACTTCCGCCTTTTCCTCCTCCGTCAGTTTTGCAGGGTCCAGTTCGTAACCAAAGGTGCCGGCCATAGCGACTGTTGCTCTTGTACTCAGGGAAGCAGCCCTGCCTGTCTGGTGGTTAGGGGAGGCTGAGACATGGGCGCCCATGGTGCTGACAGGATAGCAGAAGGAGGTGCCGTACTGTATCTTCAGCCTTTCGATGGAGTCGGTGTCATCGCTGGTCCAGATCTGCGGGGTGTAGTATAACATGCCTGCGTCAAATCTTCCGCCGCCGCCGCTGCATCCCTCAATGAGCATGCCGGGGTAGCGTTTGTTTAGGTTCTCCAGAAACTCGTAAAGCCCAAGAATGTATTTGTGTGCTGTCTCGCCCTGGCGGTCTGCGGGGAGGGCGATGGTGAAAATATCCCCGATACTGCGGTTAAAATCCCATTTCAGGTATTCCACCTGCGCATTGTCCAATACATTACACATCATGTTGTAGATGTGGTCGCGTACTTCTTTGCGGGAAAAATCAAGGACAAGCTGGTAACGGCTTCTCACAGGTGATTTCTCGGGAACCTTGAATGCCCAGTCGGGATGTGCCCGGTATAAGTCGCTGTCCTCAGAGATGCATTCCGGCTCAAACCATATGCCGAATTTGAGGCCAAGGGCATGAATGCGGGCGGAGAGGTCCTTTAAGGTGCATCCCAGTTTCTTTTCATTTACGATCCAGTCACCCAGACCGGAATTGTCACTTTCACGTTTTCCGAACCATCCGTCATCCATGACAAACAGTTCTACTCCCATATCTTTTCCCTGCTCTGCCATTTCCACCAGCTTGTCTCCGGTGAAATCAAAGTAGGTGCCCTCCCAGTTGTTGATGAGAACAGGACGGCGGGCCTTCTTATACTCACCTCTGCAGAGGTTATTGCGGATCGCGCGGTGGAAGCGGTGGCTGACGGCTTCCAATCCCTCTGCGCTGTAGACCATTGCTGCCTCCGGCGCATGGAATGCTTCTCCGGAATCCAGTTTATAGCAGAAATTATCCGGGTGGATACCCATGAGGAAGCGGGTCTGTCCACTCTGGTCCTTCTCTGCCTCAGCCAGAAAATCACCGCTGTAGAGGAAGGAAAAACCGTAACATTCCCCCCTGGTCTCTGTAGTGCCCTGTGCGGCAAGCATCACAAATGGATTGTAGTGATGGCTGGAGGAGCCTCTGGTGCTTCCCACAGACTGTATGCCGTGATGGACCTGTGTGCGGGAGAGCAGGCGCTCCATGGCGTGACGTCCGTAGAAGCTGATAAAATCAAAGTCTCCGAACTGGAAATCCGTACAGGTGCTCATGATACGCTCCAGATAAATGGGGGATTCCCCTTTATTTTCCACAGTCACGCTTCTGGTGATAATGTCCTTTTCCTCCAGGACACCGTAATAGAGATGTACATATACGTTCTGTGTGCTGTCCTTCAGCGTGATGACTAGGGTGTCAGCAGTGTCTTCCTTAAGCGCGTAGAAAGCAGGAAGGCCGGGAAGGGAATATTTTCCCTCCAGGATCTGAGCGGATTCATAGCGGAATTCACAGGAGGAAGCACCAGATGCATAGCGTATCCGCACAGCGCTCTCCCTGTAGTCCCCGTTGCCGTATGTGGGGAATTCCTGGGGAAGAGTGTCAAGAGAATAGGCGCGGTTGTCGCCTGCTATATAGGGATTGCCGGAAAATCCCCGGTCTCTTCCCACGTTCAGGTATGAGTAGTCAAATATCGGTGTCCTTTTTCCGAACCATGTATGTACCAGAAATCCCAGATCGTCCACCTTCATCTGGTACATGCTGTTATTGGTAAGCAGGGTAAATAGTTTCCCGGTAGTATCTTTTTTGATAGCCATTCGTTGTTCTCCTCCAAAAGATAAAATAGACATAATAATTCATCTGTTTTCATTATAGTGGACCGGAGGGGACACGTAAATATGTCATTGTGACAATAATATAGCAAAAAGACAGGTAACTGCACAGGCATGTCTCAAGTCGGTGCGTACGGCTTTGTTTCTGCCCTCATAAAGCTGAAACATGGGGAGGTATGCAGTTCCTCGGGTTTAAAGCCATTTTCCAGCAGTACGGCGAAAGTGGTTTCATATTCCTTTTTCATAAAAGAACTGATCGTTTCAGAACATTTATCCATATCATTTTCCCTTAAAGCGTAAAGAAAGTTCTCTGTAAAAGCTCTTATAGCGGAATCGAAATCAGGCATTCTTTTCCTGAATTTTTTTAAGGGATATCCCCAGAGATTCAGACTGTACAGCTTTCCGTATATTTCACGGATGCCCTGCAAAGGACTGTGTTCGGCTGTAAAAGTAAAGATACTCTGGGATGAAAGTATATAAAGTCCGGTACTGAGAGAATCCTCCAGCATGTCTGTCAGCTCGTCCTTTTCTTTTCCGGAAAGTGACTCCAGGGTAATGTGTATCACTTCTCTGCAGGACTCAGCAAGCAGTTCAAATGACTGGATAAAATAAGCTATATTCTGCCGGATCACAGGATGTGTCAGATCAATATCTTCTTCATCGCCGCAGTCACACATAAACAGTATGCGGATACCTTTTCCGTTGATAGACTGCGTAAATCCAAGCTGGTTCAGCAGGTGGACAGTACGGCGCATGGTGCTCACAGAGACATTGTATTTTTCTGCCATTTTTTCATAGGGAGGCAGAAAATCCATGCTGCGGTACCCGCCCTGACAGACGTCGTGCATAACCCGGCCTGCCAGGCGGCAGCAAATCTGGGGCCGGTCTCTGTAAATATTCCAGGTAAAACCTTTTCCGGAGTCCTGTGCAGCGGGGGGGATGCGTTTTTGAATGTAGTTCAGGATCTTTTCAGAGACATCTCTTTGAAATGCATGATGTGCCTGATAAATCAGATCTCTGTTTCCTGACTTTCCGCAGGCGATCAGATTCTGCAGACGTTTCCGTCCCTCCTCTCCGTCATACAGTGTATGCCCTTCGTACTGCATGGGAAAAGGCAGGCCGAAGAACAAAGCAGCTTCCCAGAAAAGATTCAGGGCCAGCGGATTCTGCGTTTTTTGCAGGATATAGCTGTAGAAGCGTATTTGATCTTCCGGGTTAGGCTGACCGGACAGCCACTCCAGATACTCGAACCCGCTGTCATCCATGAGACGGAATCCCTTCACCAGCATAGGCATAATGATCAGTGCGGATGACTGGTTAAGGTCTGAAAATGTGCTTCGCCGCTCCTGGAAAAAGCGGACAGCATATGTCTTCATCTCCAGGCCGCTCTGCTGAAATATGACTTTTGCGCACCGCCCATGGCTTCTGGATATATATCCCTCATCCTGAAGCCGCTTATATGCCGATTTTATGGTGAGGGAAGAGACACTGAACTCACTGCAGAGTGTATCGATCGTGGGCAGACTGTCCCCGTATTTATAATATTGGAAATGAAAACGTACAACAAAATATTCATAAATCAGATTAGCAAACCCCTGATTGTTCTGCATTCCGCTCACCTTCTTTCTTTTTTATTTTAACATTTAGGGTGCAATAGTACCAGATGATATTGCAGATTTTTAAGAAGCAGACTATAATAAAAATAGAATGACTTGAACAAGGAAGAGAGAATAAGAGGTTCTGCGCGGTATATCAACAAAGCATTTCAAAGGGGAGCAGGAATGAAATTGGATGAAACGAAAAGGGTGAAGGGAATGCGGGCCAGGTTTCTGCTGGTTGTTTTTTGTATGGTCTTTGTATTGCTGATCGCGGTCCTGGACAGGGCTGAAATTCCGCCGGAACCGCAGTGCAGTTCGATAGAGATAGAAAAGGGCTGGATTTACAGGGATACAGAGGGGAACTGCAGGAAAATAACCGTGTTGAACGGAAAACTGAACACACCGGCAGGAGAGACTATACGGCTGGAAAATAAACTTCCGCAGACGGTTCACAGCGGCATGTTTTTATGCTTCAGAAGTTCACAGCAGTCGGTGCGGGTGTTAGTTGATGAAAAACAGATTTATGAGTATGATACGTCGGATTTGCGGCTTTTCAGCCGGGCAACTCCCAGTGCATGGAACTTTGTACCCATATCACAGGAGTCAGCGGGGAAAACGGTGGCGATAGAAACAGTCTCCCCTTATAAACAGAGCTCGGGACAGTTGAACCGTGTTTTTTTCGGACCGTATTCCGAAGTGGAATTGTATATAATAAATTCGCAGCTCCCGCAGTTTATTATCAGTCTGTTTATTATGATCATGGCAGTGTTTTTTTTCTTCCTTTCCTTATGGCTGAAGAAAACAAAAGATATCGGCAATATCCTGGACAGTCTGTGTCTGTTTATTCTGCTGGTGGGCATTTGGGTATTTTCTGAATCCAAGATGCCGCCGGTGTTTTCAGGGCTTAGTATGATGGAACCGTCTATAACTTTTTTTGTACTGTTTTTAATGCCTATGCCATATGCGGATTATATGAGCTGTCGACTGCATCCGCGCCATCAAAAGGCCCTATCCCTGTTGTTTTATGCTGCTTTTACAAATACGGTGGTCTGTACACTGATTCAGATATGCGGGGCAGCCGACATGATAGAACTTTTGCCGGCAGCGCACGTGATGCTGATCTTGACTGCGGGGTATACTCTTACGGCGCTGGTTTATGACAGATACACTGCGGGCGGGAACGGGGATATATTAGAATTCACGGGTCTGATGATCCTGTTTCTCTGTGGAGTTGTGGAGCTTGGTTTCTTTTACAGGAATGATCTTGAGGATACAGGTACCCTGGTCCCCCTCGGTATTCTCGTATATCTTATTCTGATCAGCGGCAGCGCGGTCAGAAACCTGCTGCGCCGGACTGCCAGGACGGAAGAATTAAGCAGAGAATTACAGGACAGCCGTGTAAAGCTCATGGTCGGTCAGATTCAGCCGCATTTTATATACAATACTCTGGGTGCTATTCAGGCTTATATTATGAAATCGCCGAATACGGCCTATAAAATGGTGCAGGATTTCAGCGATTACCTGCGGGCAAATATACAGTCAATTACCAGAACTGACCCGATTTTGTTTTCTGAAGAGCTTAAGCATATCAGAGCCTACACGGATATAGAACTGGTACGGTTCCGGAACAGGATCCAGGTGGTCTATGAGATAGGGCCAAAGGACTTTCTGATACTTCCTCTCACTGTGCAGCCGCTTGTGGAGAATGCTATCAAACATGGTCTCTGTAAACAGCCGGAAGGAGGTATCTTATGGATACGTACATTGGAGGAAGAGAAGAATTATCTGGTCATAGTGGAAGACAACGGAATAGGGTTTGATGTGTCCGAAATCATGGGAGAAAAGGATAATTTCGGGCTCATGAATATACAAAAGCGTTTAAAATCCCAGATGGGAGCAGAGGTTAAGATTGAGAGTGCACCTGGTAAAGGGACCAGAGTCACGGTGACGATTCCACGGGATTTTTTAGGGGGGGGGTATATTTATAAAAACAATACTTGTAGATGATGAATTATGGGCTATGGATAAGTTTGAGATAGAAGCAGCGGCAATACCGGATATTGAGATTGTGGGAAAGTTCGACCGGTCCGATGAGGCGCTTCGATTCGCAGAGAAAAACCGTGTGGATTTTGCTTTGCTGGATGTGGAGATGCCGGGAATGAACGGGCTGGAGCTTGGCAGGGCCCTGAAGGAACTCTATCCGGATATTGTGATCAGATTTGTGTCAGGATATGACCAGTATGTAGTGGAGGCCCTGCATGACGGGGCGGACTATTATCTCACCAAACCGTATACCAGCCAGCAAGTGTCAGATACTTTGATACGGGCAAAACTATTATCGAAGCGTCAGGAAAAACCTGTGTTTATCCGCACCTTTGGAACTTTCGAGGTATTTGTGGATGGAAAAGTGGTTATATTTCCGGGTCCTAAGGTAAAGGAGATATTCGCGCTGCTGGTCGATAAGAATGGGGGAGGCCTGACTTCCGAGGAGGCATTTGCCTGCATTTGGGAGGGGAAAGAATATACAGATACGAATCTGAGTCTGTATCGGAGTGCAGTACGGCGTCTGGCTGACTTTCTGGATTCCATAGGACTCAGCGGACTGCTCATAACAGAAAAAAATGTGAGGTGGCTCAATACAGAATTATATGACAGCGATTACAACCGTTTTCTCGCCGGGGATGTCAGGGCTATTAACGAATTTCAGGGTGAGTACATGACGGATTACAGTTGGGGTGAATCTACTCTGGGCAGACTGTGCCGGATGAAGGATGAAAAATAGAATATAAAACGGATAAAAATTGGCTTATTGTGTTTCAATTACACGATGATTACACGGCGCTTGATATATACTGTAATAACAGTATCATGACGTATATAGCAAACCAGGTGAAAGCCGGGGGCGCAAAGCTATAGGGGCTAAGCCGCTGCGGTATGCCAGCCAGTTGCCGTTTGAGACAGAGACCGGATGGTAACAGGTTATGTTATGAATCCGGTCTCTTTTTTGGATTGGAAATACAATGCTCTCAGGATATGGCGCGGTATATGAAGAGCTGACGTGTATTTTTGATGAGGGAGAACCAAACTGGTTACAGGGAAGGGAGGAAGGACAGATTGCAGGAACAGTTGTGGATGGATTTGGCAAACGGAAATCAAATTAACAGGCATCAGGTATATGACAGCCTGCCTGCCCGGATGCGCATGTACAGTGAACGTGTTGCGTATTATGTTCAGATTTTATACCACAGTGCCCTTGATATGGGTATTTACGAAAATGATGCAAAACTGAGCCGTGAGCGACAGCCTTACGTATGGGAAAGTGTTAAGCTGTTCGATATCGGCTATGCGGCAGTTCCGGATTTTCTGAAGCAGAAGCCCTCCCTGACTGCGGAAGAACACAGGATCATGGAACGGCATACAACGGACGGCTTTGCCATCGTGTTAGGGAATCCTGTGGAAGAAGAATTCTTTTCCCTGTCTGAAGAGGAAAAGCTGATCATCAGTATGGGAATGGATGCAGCCATCGGACATCATGAGAGATGGGACGGGAGAGGATATCCTAACCATGAGAGGGGAAGCGCGGCACCGATTTTAGGCAGGATGTGCGCAATCTGTAATGCTTATGATAAGCAGACCAGTACCCGCCTGTATCCGGAGGGGATGCCCCATGAATTTGCCTGTTGTGAAATCGTCCGCGAATCCGGATTTGCATATGATCCGGAGCTGGTCAGGGCATTCATAGAGGCTATGCCGTTGTTTAAAAAGGCCCTGTGCCGAAGCAGGGGACACGAATTGGGAGGTGAAAGCTGATGGAAGAAAAGAAGGATAAAAAAGGCCGGATCCTCGCAGCCATCAATATTATATTGTGTATCATCCTGATTCCGGTCATCTTAATGAATGTGACCGTTATAATCAGTTCGTATATTCATCCGGATGAGATACCGGGGATTTTCGGTATCAAGCCGGTGGCAGTGCTGTCCGGTTCCATGGAGGATACCTTCATGACAGGGGAGCTTATTTTCGTAGAGAAGACGGATACCTCACTCCTGAAAGAAGGGGATGTGATCTGTTATCTTATGGAAGGGCAGGCAGTGACCCATCGTATTGTTAGCATAGAGCAGGATGAGGAAGGTGAAGATTTTTACATAACCAGAGGCGATGCAAACAATACAGAGGACAGGGAAACGGTGAGGCCGGAACAGGTACAGGGAATCTGGAACGGCGTGCATCTGGCCGGTATGGGGAATTTTGTTATATTTCTTTCCAGCACCACAGGGATGATCGTTTTCATTATCTGCCCGATTCTGCTGCTGATCGCCTGGGATGTAATACGGCGCTGGCAGATGGATAAAAAGGAAAGGTCAAGGGCAGACGAACTGGAGGCAGAGCTGAAGGCTCTCAAAGCAGCTCAGAGTGAACGAGAAAAAGCAGAGTTAGAGCAGTAGATTTGTTTTTATTCAGTTGGCTGCATTTGCTGTGCGGGCACAGAGCACTGTAAATGTTCCATATAAATCCGCCGGGGCCACCCGGTAAAACGCTGCGGGCATTTGGGGAAGCGCGACCCGCAGAAATCAAATGGCGTGCTTCCCGGACGCAATAAATTAAAAAGGAGGTTATCCCATGAAAAGAAGAAGAACAACCCGCCTGGGCGTTGTGGCCCTGGCACTTACCCTGATTACGATGACTATGACGGGAGGGACATTGGCGAAGTATACAGCAGAGGTAACGGGTGATACAACGGCAACGGTAGCGAAGTTTGCTTTTGACTTGAACGGAGCGTCGGAACAAACAGAGAAAAAAACGATAAATTTATCTAGTATGTTTTCAAATACTTATAACGATGAGATGGTTAAGGCAGCAGAAGGGAAGAAGGTTGTAGCTCCTGGAACTAGCGGAAAAGTAAAAATAACATTGGATAATAAAGGTGAGGTTAAAATTGCGCCAGCATTTAATATTAGTGAAACTAATGCTCAAAATATTCCATTGCAGTATGCGATTACCGAGACAGAAGCAGTTCCTGTTAGTGATGATGAATGGAAGAAATCCGAGAACTTAATAACTACAACAGATCCAGTTATCGTTGGAAGTAGTAAAATATTCTATCTGCACTGGAGATGGAATCCAAAGAGTGTAGATACGGCAGATACCACTTTGGGTATTAAAACTTCATTAGATACAGTTAAGATAGAGATAAGCTGTACGGTTTCTCAGGTCATCCCTGAATCTCAGCCAACCCCCGGAAGCTGATATATTTTCCCACGCCCCTGTGCCGGGCGTGTACCACCAAAGGGCTTTCAGCCCTTTGCAAAGCGTATTCAAAGCTCATGAACCGCTTTGCAAAAGGCTGAAACTTAGTTTATTGCAAAGGAGATACATAAAGATGGAACAACAGAACCATAATCAATTGCCTCCCTTGCAAAAAGGGACGAATAAGAAGCAGCGTCTTATGACACTGCTGCTGGTTTTTCTGCTTCTGCTGGCGCTGTTCTCTTCGGTCCTGGTTGGTTTTCTGATTGGCCGGAATACGGATCCTTACAGAGGACAGATCATTGATACCATTTTCATAGGACCGGACCGGAACAGGACCGTGCACGTGTCCGGGCAGGTGGTGTATTCAGATGGTACACCCTACGCAGACGGGACCGTGGAACTGCGCAGTGAACCAATCATCACCACAACAGATTATAAGGGACGATTTTTTTATGAATCGGCGCCTTCGGGAGCACATACTCTGTCTGTCTTGGATGAGGATGGGAAAGCAATTGCAAAATGTGAATTTACTATCAGCAGGAGCCTTGAAAATCAGGCTGTAAATATCAAAAAGCAGGCGGATGGTCAGTATGCAGTGGAATTGTCAGTCGATGTACGTTTTATTGAACTGGCAGTGGAACTGGATAAGGACAGTGGGTCTCTGAAACTGATTCCGGAGAAAACAGCGGTACTGGAAGATGACGGTACTTTAACGACAGGAGAAAAAAAGTTGAATGTAAAGGACGGCCCGGTGGTACTGCCGTCAGGAACAGTAATTCTTTCCGATATGACAGTAGTTGTACCGGAAAATTTGATCCTTCCGGATAACAGCGTTACACAGATACCAAACGAAGGATACGTCAGTGACAGCCGGGAAAAGGTAAGTGCAGAAGGAGAAGTGATTCTCCCGGATGGTACGGTGATCAATCCGGATGGAATTAAGAAACCGGACGGCAGCATTGTAAAGCCGGAAGAAGCTTACCAGGTTAAGACAGAAGAAAAGAAAAGCGGAACAGACATAAACGAAACACCGAAACCATCTGAAAATCCGTCCGAAACACCGGAACAGCAGGAGACACCGGGAGACGGACAGGAGGATACAGCAGATTCCGGGCCGACAGGTAATACGCCCGGAAATTCGGGAAGCACAGATACGAACAACGGATCCGGATCCTCCGATACTCCGTCACAAAACCCGGGCGGAGAAAATACAGATACCCCATCCAATAAACCGCAGCCGGAGGACAGCGGCGGGCTGCGTGCAGAGGGACAGAATGCAGCAGGGTGGATGAGTTGGGAAAGTCAAAGCAGCATTGATCTTTTCTACGACCGTACCGGCGGTTCAGAAGAAAAAATTCAGCCGGGTTCCAAAGGATACTATCTCTTCCGTCTCAGCAACACCCGCCTGAAGGATTTGCGGCTGACAATCAGCCTCACAGAGGGCAGTGTCCACATTCCTCTGAAATT
>OBXM01001675.1_pt1 | contig 12549 bp, 7 predicted proteins | sample 1538141 | NCBI WGS metagenome assembly OBXM01 (sample SAMEA2580153, study PRJEB22360) | human gut metagenome | biome: human gut; feature: human-associated habitat; material: faeces | place: Denmark | collected 2008/2010 | reverse complement strand
AAAAAGGCAGGGAGTTCCTTAAAGACAGCGATGGGCATGGGGGCGCAGCCATAAGTTTTCCTCTGGGCCAGACAACCATCGAAACGAAAGTATTTGAGACGGAGACAGCAATCCGGGAAGGCGCGGATGAGATCGACTATGTTGTCAATCTTGTGGAGCTGAAGAACAGGAATCTGGACTATATCCGCAGGGAGATGGAGAGCATTGTGGAAATCTGCCGGAAAGCGGGCGTGTTATCCAAAGTGATTTTTGAAAATTGTTATCTGACCCAGGAGGAGAAGGAGATCCTCTGTAAGATCGCCCTGGAGGTAAAACCCGACTTTATCAAGACATCCACCGGATTCGGTACAGGGGGAGCCACAGCGGAGGATGTGCGTCTGATGAAATCCCTGGTCGGTGATGAGATAAAAGTAAAGGCAGCCGGAGGAATCCGGGATCTGGATACTGCCCTTACCATGATCGAGGCCGGAGCGGAACGAATCGGGACCAGTGCCGGTGTGAAGATCGTGGAGGAGCTGAGAGAACGGCTTGCGGCAGAAAACTGAGAGGAGGAGAAGCGATGACTCAAAGGCTGGGAATCAGAAAATCCCTGGACGAGCTGGAGAAAGAAGCCTGGGCGCCGAAGCCGTCCATGCTGGAGACACCGGCTGTTATGACAGGGCTGGATGCGGACAGAAAAGTCGTGATAAAGGATACGGAGAACCGTGTATCCCTAAACGGCATCTGGCAGATGGTCTGGGACGGGGACGAGAGGGAGAGGCTGGATCTATCGGTGCCCTGGAAGGACAGTATTCCGGCCAATGTACCGTGCAGTGTACATACGGCCCTCTATGAAGCCGGGATCATTCCGGACCCTACGGTGGGGCTGAATGATAAAACTGCCAGGGAGTACAGTTATAAGACCTGGTGGCTGAAAAAGGAATTTTCCCGGGAAGATGGCTGCAGAGCGAATCAGTTGTACTTTGAAGGAATCTGCCATTATGCAAAAATCTGGCTGAACGGTCATTACCTGGGAGAGCACAAGGGAATGTTCGGACGTCCTGTATTTGACGCCGCTCCTTATCTGCAGAGGGAGAACACCCTGATCGTGAAGATAGAAAACTCGCCGGCCAGGCCCCAGCCCATGTCCGAATATATGGATAACGACGAGGGGTGGCATGACGGTGTTGTCATCAACTGTGTGTATGGGTGGCATTATGCCTGCATTCCCAGCAGGGGTATATGGGCACCCGTCGGGCTGGAGGAAAAGAAACCTTCCTGCTGCAGTGAGAAGCCCCTGGTATCCTGTGGGGATACAGATGAGGGGATTGTGGATATCTGCATGAAATTTCACGGAACAGGTGGAAAAGTGACCATCACCGGCGAGATAGAAGGAAAGAACCACAAGGGAAAAGGCGGCAGTTTTGTCTTTGGGACGGAGATCCACACGGATGGACAGGTCGTCCATCTGCAGACCAGAATCGAGGATCCAAGGCTCTGGTGGCCGGTCAATATGGGAGAACAGAATCTGTACACACTTCGTCTGTCGGTGGTGACAGAACAGGGGGAGACACAGTATTTTGATACCACTTTCGGTATGCGCACCATTGAGATGGGCCCGCTTCCGGGAGGACCATATGAGGACAAGCATAACTGGACATTTATAGTAAATAGACGCCCTGTTTTCATCAAGGGTACGAACTGGTGCACGCTGGATGTGCTTCTGCGGTTTGACAGGAATCTGTACCACAGGTTTTTAAGCCTTGCCAGGGACCAGAATATCCAGCTGCTCCGTGCTTGGGGCGGCGGAATGCCGGAGTCGGATCTGTTTTATGACTTGTGTGACGAATTGGGGATCATGGTCATGCAGGAGTGGCCTACCTGCTGGGACAGCCAGAAGGACCAGCCCTTTGACGAACTGGAGGAGACGGTGCTGGTACATATGCCGCGGCTGAGAAACCATCCGTCCCTGATCATGTGGTGCGGCGGAAATGAGTCGGCCAGGGCTGACGGCAGGGCCATGGATATGATGGCACGCTGTGCCTATGAGCTTGACGGCAGCAGGGGATTCCACAGGACTTCACCGTGGGGAGGCGCCCTGCACAATTATTCCACGTACTGGGATATGCAGGATATTGATGTGAGCCTTAACCTGAGGTCTCATTTTATGGGGGAATTCGGCATGGCTTCCGCGCCGAATCACAGAAGTGTGATGCGGTATCTGCCAAAAGAGGAGGCAGAACAGTGGCCGCCCAGCCGCTTTGGCTCCTTCGGGCACCACACCCCCAGATTCAACCAGCTTGAACCTGATGATATGGCACATCTGAGTAAACGGGTGCCGGAATTCTGTGCAGGGGATACCATGGAGAGCTTTATCTGGGGAACACAGATGGCCCAGGCAACGGCGGTCCGCCATACATTGGAAGCCTACCGGTGCAGGTGGCCTGAATCCACGGGAATCTGTTACTACAAGCTGACAGATGTGTACCCGGCATGCTCCTGGTCCACAATTGATTACTACGGCGTGCCGAAGCTTTCCTATTATGCAATCAAGGACAGTTATGAGCCGCTCCACGCCTGCATTTTATTTTCATCCATGCGGATGGAGGAAGATGTGAAGCTTCCTGTATACCTGCTGGATGACGCAGACCGTCTGGATGGGAGTGCATGGAGTGTACAGGTGAGGGCTTACGATGAAAACCTGCATGTGATCAGCGAGGCGTTGTACAGCGGAAGAGACAGCGCAAATGTAACCTATCTCGGGCACTTGCCTGTGGACAGAGCAGATGTGGGCAGCGGACCGGTCCTGCTGACTACAGAGGTGTATGTGGAAGGAGAAAAAGCGGACGATACCTTTTACTGGTTCAATTATCAGCAGAAACAGGGCTGTCTGCTGGCACTGCCCGGAACAACGCTCACCTGTAACGTAAAAGAGGGCCATGCCGTCATTTCCAATACCGGGGATGTTCCGGCAGTCGGAGTCACCGTGGAATGCCCTGACAGAGATACGGAATTTGTAACCGAAAGCAGTTTGTTCTGGCTGAATCCGGGGGAGGTAAAACGCATTGCCGTTTCCCATACGGACAGCCTGGTGGTCCGGGCCTGGAATGCACCGGAAGCCACGGAGAGATGAGAGGGATAGAGAATGAAAGCAATACAATTTTATGGAAAAAATGATTATGCGCTGACCGATGTGGCCAAACCGGAGATCGGGGACGGTGAGCTTCTTCTGAAAGTAAAAGCGGCAGCCATCTGCGGCAGTGACCTGCGGATGATCCAGAACGGATACCAGGGAGTGACAAAGGAGACACCACGTATCTACGGACATGAGATATCCGGGATCATTGAGCAGGCCGGGAAAGCTGTGATCGGCTATGAGCCGGGAATGACTGTGGCGATCGCTCCGAATATGGGATGCGGCACCTGTGACGCCTGTGTATCAGGCAACACCCATCTGTGCCGGGAATACCGTGCCTTTGGGATCAACATGGACGGGGGATTTGCGGAATATGTGGTGATCCCCGAGGCGGCGGTCCGCCAGGGCAATGTAGTGAAGATAGAGATCGACGGGGACATGACTTTTGAGAAGGCGGCGGTCCTGGAACCGTTATCCTGTGTATACAATGGCTTTGAGCAGGTAGGGATCCAGCCCTGTGACACAGTGCTGATCATCGGCGCCGGCCCTATCGGCATCATGCACGGTATGCTGGCAAAGATGGCCGGTGCGGCAAAGGTCATGATCACGGATCTGAATGAAAACAGGGTGGCTATATGCAGGGAGTTTGACCCGTTCTTCACCACATACGCAGGCGGAGATCTGAAGGAATTCGTCATGGAGCAGACACAGGGCCAGGGTGTTTCTGTCTGCATCACTGCGTGCCCGTCTCCCCAGGCGCAGGCACAGGCTTTGGAACTGCTGGCGGTGAACGGCAGGGTGAACTTTTTCGGCGGACTTCCCGCTGACAGGTGTGAGGTGACGATCAATACCAATCAGGTACATTATAAACAGCTTGTCCTCACAGGGAGCTGCCGTGCCAGTCTGACCCAGTACAGAAAATGCATGAAGCTGGTGCAGGCAGGTGTCCTGAATATAGATAAAATTGTTTCTGCCACATATGCTCTTGAGGAGTACGAGGAGGCTTTTGCCGCGGCAAGGGAAGGCAGGAACCTGAAAAACATATTTGTATTGTAACTATTTGGCGCGGGAAAACGCGGACCTGAATCGGGAGGACAGAGATGGGATACATAGAAGACAGGAAGAGAGAGCTGGAAAAATATCTGCCGCCCCTGACCCGGAAACTGGATTTTGATCTGTTCTGGGAGCAGTCTCTGGAAGAGAGCCGGAGGCTGCCGCTTGGACTGGAAGTGAAAAGGCTGGAGGATTATCCGGCGGAAAAGGTCCATGTGTATGACATCAGTTATCAGGGGATGGAGAATACCAGGATTCACGGCTGGTATCTGGCTCCGCGGACGGCGGGCGGGGGAAGACTTCCCTGTGTGATCCAGTATCATGGATTTTCCGGCAGCAGAGGGATGCCCTCAGACCATCTTTTCTGGACAGCGCTGGGGATGGCGGTTCTGGCTGTGGACTGCCGAGGACAGGGCGGGATCACAGCAGACCATGCCTGTTATCAGGAAGCTTATTTTGACGGGCCTGCATGCAGAGGGATCTTAGATCCCCATGAGTATTATTACCGGCATGTTTATCTGGACAGCGTCCGTGCCGTGGACGCGGCCTGCGCCATGGAGGAGACGGACAGGGACAGGATTGTGCTCCACGGAATCAGCCAGGGCGGAGCCCTTGTCATGGCAGGCGCCCCAGCGCTCTGGCCGGGGCGTTGGATATCCGGCCTGCCGCAGCACTGGCGGATGTACCGGGCAACAGTGATCTGGCAGTGAGGGTGGAGGGGGAGTACGGCAGCTTTGGTGCCGCTGCCGCGTACCTCCGCAGATTTCCTAAGCATACGGATACGGCTTTCGGCACATTGAGCTACTTTGACACAATGAATCTGGCGTCCCGCATTACCTGTCCTGTCCTGTGTTCTGTATCCTTAAAGGATAAGACCTGCCCCGCAGAATGCTTTTTTGCTACTTATAACAGGATTGAATCGGATAAACAGATAGAGATCTATCCGTTCTGCGGACATGAGAATGCTTACAGCATACAGATGGAGAAAAAGCTGGTGTTTCTGCGGCACTGTAATATCATAGGTAACTGTTAAGCACCCCTCAGTTCCGGGAGGTGTTTCGCCGAGCGAAACCCGAGTCAGCCGGCGCCGGACTGCTGCAGGGATACACGGTTAAGAAACATGGCATCCGGAAGGATGGAGACTAGACTGGAGGATAAACGAAATATGAGGAGACAGGAGATTACACAGGGGTGGACTCTCCAGGTTCAGGGAGAAAAGGAGAGGATTCCCGCCCAGGTGCCGGGGTCTGTTTACTATGACCTGCTTCGCACGGGCAGGATGGAAGATCCCTTCTGGAGGGACAACGAGGATGAAGCCCTGAAATGGATGGAGAAGGATTTTGTCTATGAAACCCGGTTCATACCGGAGAGCGGACTTTTTGATACAGATGAGATCAGACTTTGTTTTGACGGTCTGGACACCATTGCAGACATTTATCTGAATGGATGCCTGCTGGGCCGGGCTGACAATATGCACCGCGCATGGGCATACTCCGTGACCGGGATGCTGCTGCGGGGAGAAAACAGTCTGAGGATTTATTTTCACAGTCCTGTTAAATATATCCGGGAGCGCTATGCGGAGTGTGTGACTATGGGATCTGAACACTGTATGGACGGGTTTCCCCAGATCAGGAAAGCACACTGCATGTTTGGCTGGGACTGGGGCCCAAGGCTTCCGGATGCGGGAATATGGAAGAATGTTTTTCTGCAGGGAGTAGAGAAAGGAAGGCTGGAATCCGTATATGTGGCGCAGGAGCATGAGGAGCAGAAGGTCACACTTTATATCCGCACAGAGATCGCTTCCGCAGGAGAAACACAGGAGGACAGGGCAAAAGCACAGGGGCTTTCCTACAGGGTCACAGTCACAGACCCACAGGGAAATGTGAGGACAGAGGAGGATTCACCGGAGTGTCTGGTCATCACACAGCCGCTTCTGTGGTGGCCGAACGGATACGGGGAACAGAATCTGTATGGAATCTGTGTGCAGCTTATGGACGGCAGCCGTGAAGTTGACCGATGGGAGAAGCGGATAGGCCTTAGGACCATGACCGTGCACAGGGAGAAGGATGTATACGGCGAGAGCTTTGCCCATGAGGTAAACGGCGTGCAGATTTTTGCCATGGGCGCGGATTATATACCGGAAGACAACATTTTCGGCAGGATCACCGGGGAGAGGACCAGGAAACTGCTGGAACAGTGCCGGGCGGCTAATTTTAACTGTATCCGGGTATGGGGAGGCGGATTCTATCCCCATGACGATTTTTATGATGCCTGCGATGAGCTGGGACTGGTGGTCTGGCAGGATCTGATGTTTGCCTGCGCTGTCTATGAACTGACAGAGGATTTTGATAAAAATATCAGGGCGGAGATCAGGGACAATGTGCGCCGCCTCCGCCATCATGCCAGTCTTGGACTCTGGTGCGGGAATAATGAGATGGAAATGTTCGTGGATGAGGGCCAGTGGGTGAATACGCTGAAGCAGAAGGCGGATTATGTCAAGATGTACGAGTATATCATCCCGCAGGTGCTGAAGGAGGAAGACCCGCAGACCTTTTACTGGCCGGCAAGTCCGTCTTCGGGCGGAAGCTTCGACGCGCCCAATGACCCCGACCGGGGAGATGTGCATTACTGGGAGGTATGGCACGGAGATAAGCCATTTTCCGAATACCGTAAGTATTATTTCCGGTATGCCAGTGAGTTTGGATTCCAGTCTTTTCCGTGTCTGAAGACAGTGGAGGCGTTTACGCTGCCGGAGGACAGGAATATTTTTTCCTATGTGATGGATAAGCATCAGAGGAATGACGCGGCAAATGGGAAGATCATGAAGTATCTGTACCAGACCTTCCTGTATCCCACGGATTTTGATACGCTGCTGTATGCGTCCCAGCTCCTGCAGGGAGAAGCTATAAAATACGGAGTGGAGCATTTCCGAAGAAACAGGGGCAGGTGTATGGGAGCAGTGTACTGGCAGCTCAATGACTGCTGGCCGGTGGCTTCCTGGTCCTCCATTGACTATTACGGAAGGTGGAAGGCACTGCATTATTATGCCAAAAGGTTTTTTGCTCCAATCCTGCTGTCCTGCAGGGAGGAGGGGATGATGACGCAGAACACCAATGTGAATGCGCAGCCCTTTCAGATGGAGAAGAGTGTGACGTTCAATGTGTCTAATGAGACGCCGGAGGATAAAGTGGTCCGGGTCGTATGGGCTGTACGGGACCGGTTCGGCGGTATTCTGCAGAAGGAGGAGACAGAGCTTTCCGTGCCGGCACTCTCCAGTGTGTGGATGGAAAAAAGGGAGCTTCCGGACATGAAAATCCGGGAAGAGTACATCAGCTATGATCTTTTTGAGGATGACCGGTGGGTATCCGGTTCCACAGTGATACTCACACTGCCGAGATTTTTCCGATATGAAGATCCGCAGCTTACGGTGGAGTCCGGAGACGGTGAGGTCATCGTCAGGGCAAAGGCGTATGCGAAGAGTGTTGAGATTCGGAACAGGAATGAGGATCTGGTGTTGGAGGACAACTATTTTGATATGAATGCAGGGGAGAGAAGAGTGAAAGTGGTTTGCGGTGAGATGGAGGATCTGACGGTACGGAGTGTGTTTGATATTCGGTAGTGAAGGCAGCCGGCGCGATATAGAGCAGAATGTTCCATATCTGTGCATTGCGAAGCGTGTTGCTGGGCGCGCAGTGAAGGGTAACTGCTTTGGTATATTCAGAATAGAAAATGCAAATGGGTACTTGAGAAATTCAAGTACCCAGTGTATAATTGATTTAAAAGTAATCAATAGATAATCGTTATCCATTGATTGCGCTTCGGAAAACCATAGTAATTTATAGTTGCCAGCTATCCTCTACGGCCTATAGAGGATAGCTATTTTCTTTTCTGATGATTGTCTAATATATCATTTAATCTTAAAATCAATGATACCCTTACCTTTTATCGCTAAAAATCTAATAATATGGAGGCGAAACATGAAAAAACTGAAAGTACACCATGAGAAACAGTATCTTATGTGGGAGGACGGGACTCCTTTTTTCTACTTGGGAGATACAGCCTGGGAATTGTTTCACAGACTGAACAGAGAGGAAGCGGATGAGTATCTGAGCCTACGGGCAGCACAGGGATTTCATGTGATCCAGGCGGCAGCGCTGGCGGAGCTGGATGGAATCTATACAGGAAATGCGTATGGGGATAAGCCGCTGCCGCTTTGCAGCGGGAAGGTCTGCCTGCCGGGGACGCAGGGAGAGGTATTTCCGGAAATGGAGGACTGCGAAGCGTATTGGAGGCATGTGGACTGGATCGTACATAGAGCAGCAGAACTGGGGATGTTTATCGGGATGCTGCCCTGCTGGGGAGATAAGTGGAATAAGAAGTGGGGATGCGGGCCGGAAATCTTTAAAGATCCCGGAAGTGCTTATGACTATGGTGCCTGGATTGGGGAACGGTATAGCAGAGAATGGAATATCATATGGATCCTGGGCGGAGACAGACCGGTGGAAAACGAGGAGCAGGAGAGCGTGATTGACGCAATGGCAGCCGGAATCAGGAGCAGGGATACAGAACATCTGATGACCTTCCATCCCTGCGGAGCGTCCTGTTCCACCCATTTCTTGCGGGATAAGTCATATATTGATTTTAACTGCTGCCAGTCCGGGCATGGACTGGAGGGTTATGAGAGCTGGAAATTCATAAGGAAGATGCAGGAGGAGGAAGAGAAACCCTGTCTTGATCTGGAACCGAGATACGAGAGTCATCCGGCCTGTTTTCAGCCCGAGTATGGTGTGTTCTGGGGAGAGCGGGAAGTGAGGCAGAATGGGTATTGGAATCTGCTTCAGGGAGCCTGCGGCTGTGTTTACGGGAACCATGCAGTGTGGTGTTTTTGCAGGGAGAAGGACCAAGGTCATCTGAAGACCTGGCGTGAAGGGCTTTTGGAGAAAGGTGCGGGACAGATGCGGTATATGGAAAAACTTCGGCTTGACAGACCGTTTTTTGAACTGCGCCCGGCACCTGAACTTGTGGAGCAGGAGGAGTGGTGCGGACAGTATATCTCTGCCGCCAGAGGAGATACATATGCTTTTTTGTATACCCCCTATGGGCAGGAGATAAAAGCCCATCTGGAAAAAATGGGAGAGGGACCGGTGCTGTGCAGCTGGTTTGACCCTGAGGATGGAACAGTTAAGAAAAAGGAAATATGGCCGCCCTGTCCGGTGGTCTTAAGACCGCCGGATGGAGGGCGGGACTGGATTGCCGTGCTGGATCAGATGCGGGCAAAGATCTGATAGCCGTATTCATTCCAGGTCACATGGTCAGGAGATAACGGGCTACCGCAGGGCTGAGGTTCTATGGTGATAGTGATGTCCGATTTTCCGGCAAGATATCTGCGGGGAATGATGAACTCGTCTTCCAGCCATCTCTTATATGGATTATGATCCGGAAAATACCAGGGGTATTCTTCCACCGCTTCCTTATCTACAGAAACGAAAGCTTTTTGGCGTCCGTACTTTTGGTCGCTGACCCGGCGGAGGATAACTGCCTGGGCGTCCGGTGGAACAGGGACAGTGAAGGAGCGTTTTTTTCTGCTGTAATGCCCGTAAAAAGTAACAGGAATATGGTCATCGTCCCCCTCAAAAAAGGAAGTCAGCGAAACGGGCACAGGGCTGTCCTCGCAGATATAATGAAAAGCTTCCAAAGTGCCGGGGTCCTGAAATTGGATCTCCCCTATTTTCTTAAGCTTTATCTCGTCTCTGCCGTAATAAAATACCATGCCGGAGTGTTCCATATACAGGTCATTGCACCCGCCGGATTCGATTCCGAAACGAAAACAGGAAGAAAAAGGATACCAGTCCCCCGGAAGGGAGCGATGCATGGACCAGTCTTTGTGTTCATGCCCGTCATAGCCGCTGGCAGGATTACACTCTTTGGGAGTCTCGAATCCCCAGCCGTAGCAGGAATAGCTTTCAGAACCGTCACTCTCAATCTGCGGTGTGCGTAGTCCGTCAAAATGGATGCGGACATCACCTTCACAGTCAGCCCTGGATTCGGGGGTCTCGCCATATGCGGTGATGATGGAGGAGATGATATGACCGTTTCCGGATACCTGTGCGATCAGGCTGTCAGCACCTTCCGTATGTTTTCGGCTGTAATAGGGAGCCCCTCTGAAATATAGGAATCCGTTTTCCTGATAGTATGGATTCCATTCACGGGTCCAGAGAATCTCGGCAAAGGGGATTTGTACCGCCAGGTCCCCGGTATTTTTCAAGGCCAGATCAGCACTATGGGAAAAAGGCATGGGGTAAAAATTATAATAATACCCGTCTGTATTCATGCCTGACAGCAGATACTGTACACTGTGATACCCCAGTTCATTGGAGAAAAGGCAGCCGAATGAAGCATCGAAGTCAGGGGAGGAATGTCCGTCCCAGCGTGCGCTGAGAGACAGAGTGTGTAGCTGGGAGGCGGTATACTCCCCTGTGAGAATGCGGATACCGGCTATACAGCCGCTTTCCTCACAGGTAAAAAGCGGGAACTCTTCCCCAGGCTTCAGAACCAGGTTTGTCAGTTGGCGGCGCAGGGGGGACTGCAGGCTGTGTATACAGCTTCCGGTCTGTTTCCAGAGAGCGGTCAGCCTCTGCTGTGCCGGGTCTTCTGCAGGGCTGAAAGTTTCCACGCCGTCTCCGTTTTCATAAGAGTGATAGACAACATGGCCCCAGCCGCCCTGGTTTTTACTGCGGTCACAGCCTTCCAGCCGGATACTGCTGGTGATTTTACAGCTTTTTTTATAGGGCATGGGCACAAAGCTGCGCACCACGCGGATAGGACCTCTGCCGTTGTCATAGGGCCCGATATAGCGGGAGGCAAGAGGTTCTGTAAACGGGTATTTTTCACCGAATTCCGAGTGCCGGATGGTAAAGCGGGGGGTCTCTTCCCCGTCAAAGTAAAAACGGAAAACCGGCTCCTCACAGGACGGATAGCGGTGCTGGACAAAATTATAGATACATCCGGGGCCAAGGTGTTCAAAAAGAACCCATTCACCGTCTGCATCCCGGTAGAGCGCCCAGTCCCAGTCAGCATTTCCGCCTTTTTTATCAATACTTCCCTCATAGTGGGCTCTGCAGCCTGTCTTGGGGACCGGGAGGGACTTTAAGTCTGCCATGGTTTCGTAAATATTCATATGGATATCTCCTGTCTTTTAGTGTTTTAGGATATTATAAAAAAAGGGGGGATTATCTCAATGGATAATATTAAGATTTTTCGGAAAAAAGAAAGAAATGCACTGTGAAACAAACGGAGCGGCAAGGGTGGATGGAAGAGGTTAATATCAGGAATATTTATGTCAATATAAGCTCTTGTTCCCCAGAGAATGGGGAGATAAGATAGAAAAAAGATTACGAGGAATCCCGCCCATAGAGGCGCGAGAAAAAACAGGAGGATTTTTAATTATGAAGAAATGGGCGCGTGCGCTGTATCAGCCATGCCTGCCTTTAGGCAGGAACGGACAGAGAGTGACAGGATGTGAAGAACACATTCTTTTATCCAGAAAAGCAGCAGCCGAGGGAATGGTGCTGTTAAAAAATGAAAAGAGTATCCTGCCCTTTGAGAAGGGGACCAGACTGGCATTATTCGGAAAAGGCAGTGTGGATTATGTAAAAGGAGGCGGAGGCAGCGGTGATGTGACTACCGCTTATGTGCGCAGTCTCCAGGATGGTCTTGAGATAAAGGAAGAAGAGGGAAAGGTACAGGTACTGGCGTCTCTCGGCAAATTCTACAGGGAAAATGTAAGTGCACAGTATGCCGGCGGGATTCAGCCGGGTATGACTGCAGAGCCGGAGATTCCCTGTGATCTGCTTGAGAAAGCCAAAGCATGGGCGGATGCGGCTGTAATATCCATCTGCCGGTTTTCCGGCGAAGGCTGGGACCGGAAAGGGATTCCGGGAGATGGAGATTTTTATCTTACCCGGGAAGAGCAGAACATGGTGGATACAGTGACTGCCAATTTTGAAAAGGTTGTTGTTGTGCTGAACGTGGGCGGTATGGTGGATACCTCCTGGTTTTGTGATTCTGAAAAGATACAGGGAGTTCTCCTTGCATGGCAGGGAGGCATGGAGGGCGGACTGGCAGCGGCGGATCTGCTGTGCGGGGACGTAAACCCATCCGGAAAGCTGACAGATACCTTTGCCCGTACATTTGATGACTACCCATCTTCTGCAGGTTTCAACGAATCCGAGGATTATGTGGATTACACAGAGGACATCTATGTGGGATACCGGTATTTTGAAACGATTCCGGGCGCTGCCGAGAAGGTAAATTATCCCTTTGGATTCGGACTCTCCTACACGGAGTTTGCCATTGAGCCGCTTCGGGCAGGGGAAGAAGAT
>OBXM01001673.1_pt1 | contig 12567 bp, 9 predicted proteins | sample 1538141 | NCBI WGS metagenome assembly OBXM01 (sample SAMEA2580153, study PRJEB22360) | human gut metagenome | biome: human gut; feature: human-associated habitat; material: faeces | place: Denmark | collected 2008/2010 | reverse complement strand
CAGGTCCGGCTGTTTTTCTGGGATGGGACATGTTGAAAAAATTGGGCGGCAGGTTTAGTAATGCGGATGAAAGAGATAAGAAAAAAATTTTTACGGTTATACTTGACTAATTTTATCTAGATTGTTATAATATTAACAGTCAAGGAAATATTTAGGTAAAAGGATAGTTATTTAATTATTTATTTTTAGGAGGATATTTAAGATGAATCAGTGTTTTGGTTGTAACACATGTGCTAGTGCGGATAAGAAGCTGGAGGGGTATATCCGGGAGCTGCCGATGGAGACTTCACATCACAGGGTGGAAGGGCAGAGCACGAAGTGCGGGTTTGGTCTGCAGGGTGTCTGCTGCAGGCTTTGTGCAAATGGGCCCTGCCGGATCACACCTAAGGCGCCGAGAGGAATCTGTGGTGCTACGGCAGATGTGATCGTGGCTCGTAACTTCCTGAGGGCTGTGGCAAGCGGGTCAGGGTGTTATATACATATTGTGGAAAATACGGCGCTGAATGTGAAGAAGACAGCTATGGCAAAAGGGGAGATCAAAGGAGAAAAATCCCTGAAGAGGCTGGCTGAGATTTTCGGTGTGGAAGGCAAAGATAAATGGGAAACTGCGCAGATCGTTGCCCAGAAGGTGCTGGATGATCTGTATAAACCGGAATATGAGAAGATGGAGCTGGTTGAGAAGATGGCTTACGCTCCCAGATTCCAGAGATGGCAGGAGCTTGGAATCCTGCCGGGCGGCGCGAAAGGCGAGGTGTTCCATGGAGTTGTAAAATGCTCTACTAACCTGAACTCAGATCCGGTGGATATGCTGACAGATTGTCTGAAGCTGGGTATTTCCACAGGTATTTACGGACTGACACTGACGAATCTTCTGAATGATGTGCTGCTGGGTGAGCCGGAGCTCAGACTGGCGCCTGTGGGACTCAGGGTGATCGATCCGGATTATATAAATATTATGATCACAGGACATCAGCACACGATCTTTGTGGATCTGCAGGAGAGGCTGACTTCAAAAGAGGCTGTGGAGAAGGCAAAGGCTGCCGGAGCAAAAGGATTTAAGCTGGTTGGATGTACCTGTGTGGGACAGGATCTGCAGCTTCGCGGGGCGCATTACACAGAGGTGTTTGACGGTCATGCGGGAAACAATTACAGCAGTGAGGCTGTGCTGGCTACAGGCGGTATTGATGCGGTGCTCTCTGAGTTTAACTGTACACTTCCCGGTATTGAGCCTATCTGTGAGGAGCTGAAGATCAAACAGATCTGTCTGGATGATGTGGCGAAGAAGGCAAATGCAGAGCTGAAACCTTATGTATTTGAAGAGAGAGAAAAACAGAGTGAAGAGATCATAGATGAGATCGTTGCGGCTTACAAAGCAAGAAGAGGCAGTGTGCCCATGAATCTTCTGCCCGAACATGGAAATGACAACACCCTTACAGGTGTCAGCGAAGTGTCCTTAAAGGAATTCCTGGGCGGCAATTGGAAACCGCTGATCGACCTGATCGTTTCAGGTGATATCAAGGGTATTGCCGGTGTGGTTGGATGTTCTAATCTGACAGCGGGCGGCCATGATGTGCTGACAGTGGAAATGACAAAAGAGCTGATTGCAAAGGATATTCTGGTACTGACAGCAGGCTGTTCTTCAGGAGGTATTGAGAACTGCGGACTGATGACTCCGGAGGCTGCGAAATATGCAGGTCCGAAGCTGCGCGCTGTATGTGAGAAACTGAATATTCCTCCGGTATTGAACTTTGGACCATGTCTTGCGATCGGACGTCTGGAGATTGTTGCTACAGAGCTGGCAGAGGCAATCGGTGTTGATATTCCGAAGCTTCCTCTGGTACTGTCTGCTGCACAGTGGCTTGAGGAGCAGGCTCTGGCGGATGGATGCTTTGGCCTGGCTCTGGGACTGCCGCTGCATCTGGGACTGCCGCCTTTTGTGACAGGAAGCAAAGTGGTGACAAAAGTGCTGACAGAGGATATGAAATCCCTCACAGGCGGGCAGGTTATTATCAATGGTGATGCAAAAGAGAGCGCTGAGATTCTGGATAAAATTATCGAGGAAAAACGTGCAGGCTTAAATATCTGATACAGGGGGGATGCGGTTATGAAGAGAATTATGGTGGATGCCAGCAAATGTGACGGCTGTAAAAGCTGCTCCCTGGCCTGCATGCAGGCGCACCGGGAAACACCGGGGACAATTTACGACCTAGACGTGACAGACATTTCCAACGAGACCAGAAACTTTATATATAAAAATCCGCAGGGCGGCTATACTCCTATTTTCTGCCGCCACTGTGATCAGCCGGAGTGTGTGATGTCCTGTATGAGCGGGGCACTTACAAAGGATGAGAAGACCGGGCATGTGCTGTACAATGAGGAAAAATGCGGTTCCTGTTTCATGTGTGTCATGAACTGTCCGTACGGAGTTTTAAAACCGGATGAAAAGACGCATTTAAAAGTGATCAAATGTGATTTCTGCATTGACAAAGGCGAGGAACCCAGTTGTGTAAAAGCCTGTCCAAAAGAGGCTATCTGGGTAGAGGAGGTGTAGCATGGGATATGTGATTTTAGGCGTGGGTGCTGCGGGCATTACTGCGGCAAAGACCATCCGGAAAGCAGAGAAAGAGGCGGAGATCACCATGATCTCCACGGACCGACAGGTACATTCCCGCTGTATGCTGCACAAATATTTGAGCCATGAGCGGACAGCCGAAAAGCTGAGCTTTGTACCGGAAGATTTTTTTGAGACCAACAGGATTCACTGGATAAAAGGAAAAACCGTTACAGGTCTCGATACTGCAAAAAAGAAAGTTATATTGGAAGACGGCGGGGAAGTTCCCTATGATAAGCTGCTGATCGCCACAGGCGCTGGGAGCTTTATCCCTCCTGTGGGAAATTTGCGGGAAGCTGCCAATGTATTCGGGCTGCGTCATCTGCGCGATGCGGAAGCAATTGATAAAATGGCAGAAAGCGCAGAGCAGATTGTCATCATCGGTTCCGGCCTGGTGGGGCTGGATGCGGCTTACGGTCTGATGGAAACAGGAAAGAAGGTATCCATTGTGGAGATGGCAGATCAGATTCTGCCTATCCAGCTTGATAAAACGGGTGCTCTCGAATATCAGAAACGTTTTGAGGCGGCAGGTGCTTCCTTTTATCTGGGAAGAAAAGCCGCTGAGACGAAAATGGATAAAAACGGCAGGATCACGGAGGGGATTCTTGACAATGGAGAGTCACTGCCGTGTGATATGGTGATCGTGGCGGCGGGTGTGAGAAGTGCCACCGCAGGTCTTGATGGTGAAGGAATCGTGGTTGACAGAGGCATGAAGGTCAATGATTATCTGCAGACCGGTGCTGCCGATGTCTATGCTGCCGGGGATGTGACAGGGCTTTCCGGTATCTGGCCAAATGCCCAGAAACAGGGAGAGACGGCTGCCCTCAATATGATGGGGGGAAATGTGGAATATGAGGATCGGTTTGCAATCAAGAATACCATTAATTTCTTTGGGCTGGTATCTCTCTGTGTAGGTCTGATCGTTCCGGAAACTACCGATGTGGTGATCGCCAGAGAAGATGCAAGCAATTATAAACGCGTGATAATCCGTGGCGGAAAAGTAGTGGGTGTGCTTCTTCAGGGAGATATTTCCCATGCAGGTATCTGGCAGTATCTCATTAAAAATGAGATTTCCATTTCAGGGATTGAAAAGGATATCTTTGATCTGAATTTCGGTGATTTTTACGGAATCAGAGAGAACGGGGAATATACCTGGCGCACAGCGTGATGATGACCTGTGATTTTTATAAAAAAGGGCTTGACAAACTGAAGTTTTAACGGGTATACTTGGTGACATATACAGAAATGCTGTGATGGGAACAAGTAATCCCCGTGGGCTTCCACAGAAAGCTGCCGGCTGATGAGAGGCGCGGAAGGAAGCGGACGATGAATACCTCCCTGAGCTTCACACCGAACAGTGGTTATGCTGCGGAAGCAGTGTAAGGCTTAAGTAGGCTGTGACGGAGTGGCACACGTTATCGTGCAGATGAGTATCGCCTTGTCAAAAGGCCGTACTTACTGAGGCAGACGATGTGAATCGTCTGTGAAAAAAGGTGGTAACACGGAAGCAGATACAGCTCCCGTCCTTTGTAAAGAGGACGGGAGCTTTTTACTGCGCGCAGGTGTGCGGATACCGCTTTCGTCCGGTTAGAATTTACAGATAAGTAAAGGAGAAAACACTATGAAAATCTATGAAGAACTGACTGCCAGAGGCCTGATCGCACAGGTGACAGATGAAGAAGAGATCCGTGAGCTGGTGAACAATGGAAAAGCAACATTTTACATCGGTTTTGATCCTACAGCCGACAGTCTGCATGTGGGACATTTTATGGCACTGTGCCTGATGAAGCGTCTTCAGATGGCAGGCAACAAGCCGATCGCCTTACTCGGCGGCGGCACCGGCATGATCGGAGATCCTTCAGGAAGAAGCGACATGCGCCAGATGATGACAGAGGAGACGATCCAGTATAACTGTGACTGTTTCAGAAAACAGATGAGCCGTTTTATTGATTTTTCAGAGGGAAAAGCCCTTATGGTAAATAATGCAGACTGGCTTCTGGACCTCAATTATGTGGAGATGTTGAGAGAAGTGGGCGCTCATTTTTCCGTAAACAATATGCTTCGCGCAGAGTGCTACAAACAGCGCATGGAAAAGGGACTGAGTTTCTTTGAATTTAACTACATGATCATGCAGAGCTATGACTTTTATATGCTGTACAAGAACTACGGCTGTAATATGCAGTTCGGCGGCGATGACCAGTGGAGCAACATGCTGGGCGGTACAGAGCTGACCCGCCGTAAGCTTGGAAAAGACGCCTATGCTATGACCATTACCCTGCTTCTGAACTCAGAGGGCAAGAAGATGGGCAAAACCCAGTCAGGAGCTGTCTGGCTGGATCCCAATAAGACATCACCTTTTGACTTTTATCAGTATTGGAGAAATGTCAGCGACGCAGATGTGCTGAAATGTCTGCGCATGCTTACATTCCTGCCTTTAGAGCAGATTGATGAGATGGACAAATGGGAGGGCAGCCAGCTCAATACAGCAAAAGAGATTCTGGCTTATGAGCTGACCAGCCTGGTACATGGCGAGGAAGAGGCCGGAAAATCCCAGGAGGCAGCAAGAGCTTTATTTACCAGCGGAAATGCAGCAGATATGCCGTCAGCCGTCATTGAACAGTCAGATCTGCAGGACGGAAATATTGACCTTATTTCACTTCTGCACAAGAGCGGATTGGTGGGCAGCCGTTCCGAGGGAAGAAGAGCCATCGAACAGGGCGGCGTTGCCATTGACGGTGAGAAGATCACAGATGTAAAATATCTGGTTCCGGGAGAAAAACTGGACGGGGACGGAATCGTTCTGAAACGCGGAAAGAAAAATTTCCGGAAAGTGACAATAAAATAAAGCCATAAGGATTCGGTCAACAGAGCCGCAGCAGGTATTCGTCCATAAGAATTATCTTATAATAGGACGGATATCTGCTGTGAACTGTGTCAGCCGTTACGTTTTGTGCAAAATCATCAAATTATTTTTTCTTTGTTAATGCCATTGCATTTTAACTCAGAATATGGTAATCTGGATTTACGAAAAGGTCAGCGCTGAACAATCGAAAACGCGCAGAAAACAATTCTAAAATTAAGACAATATGACACACATTTCCAAATTCTATGGAATTCCCATATTATTTCCAATTATAAAGATTCAGAGCAAAGGAATACCAACATTGTTTTTCTGATTGCGAAGCGCCTGCCGGAACAGAGAGGTTATGAGAATGAACAAAAAAGGAATGATATTTGAAGGGCTGAAAGTGCGCAATGAGATTAAAAAGGCAATGTATCAGGAGGAAAATCTGCCGGACCGCATACAGGAGGAGAACCGTTACCTGACAGAAGCGGAAGGCGAGGACACAGGTAAAAGTGTGCTTAAATGTGAGCGGGAACTGACACGTGTTCTGGAAAAGCTGATGAATGAGGATGGGGAGGAAATCTGCCTTGATGTGACCTATTTTCTGGTTTTTGCAGCAGCGCAGAATCCTGTCTGCCAGGAGGAACTGAAGACACTTACACCGGAGCAGATTCTTGAATATCAGAAGATTTTTTTGGACAATGGGTATCATGGAGAGTATTTCTTGTCCTGCCTGGGCTATGAGGAATATTATTATGCACAGGTGCTCTTTGGCATGCTGGAAGTGATGCGGGAGGGAAGCAGAGAGAAAGCGGAGGATGCTTACAGGCTGTTTATGGGGCTTATCCGCAAAGGCTGGCACAGTGCCAGAAAGGAACTTTTTAAAGAAGAGACCCTGGAGTTTCAGTGTATACAGGAATGGGCAGAACCTTATACAGAACAGCCGGCCATGGGAATGAGCCAGATATGTGTTATTTATCTGCTGGCAGAAGCCTGTCATGTGGAGATAAGGAAAAATGTGAATTATTACCTGATACTGGAGTGTATGATTGACAGAAATACGATCTGGGACAGCAAAAAAGAGGAGATTCTGGAATATGAGGTCTGGGGAAGGCAGGGATATGCGGACAGCAGTTTCAGCAGAATGCTGGCGGAGACTGTACGGAATCCGTTTCAGGCAGTGCTGGGATTTCAGGTGGAAGGATATGAAGAGTTCGATTGTTACCTCCAGAATCTTTTCCATTTGGGAGGCATTGACAGAAATGTGCTTGGCGGGGAAGTGCTGGATGAGAGGACGCGTGAGATTCTTCTGGAGATCGGTGAATTTGAAGAAAAATCCGGTTTGGAGAAGTACATTTACTCCCTTTACATTGTTTTGCTGTCCGGTTATGTAAAAAAATGCCTGGATAAGATCCTTGAAAATAATCCGGCCAGATGGCAGAGGTGCGTAGACCGGGAGGCAGAAGAAAAAGATACTTTAAAAAAACAGATCAATGAGCTGGAAGTACACTGCAGAAGCGTAAAGAAGAGAAACCGTGAACTGGAAGAAAAATTGGAGCAGGCAGAACGAACCGTACGCCGCAAAGAGAACCAGATGCAGCGCGCAGTAAAGCAGCACCAGTCTGAAAAACAGGAATTGATAAAGCTGAGAGAGCGCCAATATAATACCGGAAAAGCGGGCTGATGACTTTTGCATAATAGTCTGCAAAAGGGCAATGCTGTAAATTGCGAAAGCAATATTTTTAGCAGAATTAACAAAATATTATATGCAAAAATAGGCACTATTTTTTAACAGTATAAATGGATTTTATCAGCAAAGTATGATATACTTTGAATACAAGAAAGGTCAGTAAAACAATATGAGAGAAAACCAATTGTTAGAGTTAATATATGAGGAATTGACTGTCGTAAAAAATAATACGGAATCTATGAAAGAGGACATTGTTACATTAAATGAAAATGTCAGTATTTTGAAAGAGGATGTCAATGAACTAAAGGGAGATGTAAATGCCCTGAAGAAAGATGTCAGTGTCTTAAAAGAAGACGTCAGTGAGTTAAAAGAAGATGTCAGTGTCTTAAAAGAAGACGTCAGTGAGTTAAAAGAAGATGTCAGCGTCCTGAAGGAAGACGTCAGTGAGTTAAAAGAAGATGTCAGCGTCCTGAAGGAAGACGTAAATGGATTAAAAGAAGATGTTAGTGTCCTGAAAGAAGATGTAAATGGGTTAAAAGAAGATGTCAGTGTCTTGAAAGAAGATGTCAACGGTTTAAAGGAGGATGTCGGAATCCTGAAAGTAGATGTCAGCGGATTAAAAGAGGACGTGATTCTTCTGAAAAAGGACGTCAATCATTTAAAGGAGGAAGTCACCAGAATAAAAGCAGCGCAGGCTCGTACGGACCGCCGGATTTCTTTCATTTACAAAGAATTGAAAAATATGGATGATGCCATATTGGGAGAGGTTGAAAGAGTACATGAAATCCTGGACCGCCATGCAGCGGACGGGAGTAAACATTTCGCATAATTTACACGTGCACTTCTAAACGGGCAGTGTTTCATTATTCTATGAAATGCTGCCCGTTGTCTCTGCTCTCTGCAGAAAATTAAAATCAACTATTGACAAATAAAACACATGGCATTATAATTGAAAAAAAGTTGAATTGATTAACACTTTAAACCGATGAACAAGAGGAGTAGGTAAGAATATTTACTTCCAGAGAGCCGTTGCTGGTGGGAATGCGGCAGTAAGAGTTTTTACTGAATGGACTTGTGAGGGCAGCTTGAAACCTTTGTGATCCGAATAGGATTTGGGAGAAGGAAGTAGACGCTGACGGGGAGCTTATCCGTTATCAAGGAGCAGTGTATGATAGTACATGAAAGAGCGGTTCATATTACGTTAAGTATATGAGCAATATGGGTGGTACCGCAGGAGTTTTGAATTTACAGCTCTTGTCCCATTGGAGAAATCTGATGGGGCAGGAGCTTTTTTATTTACAGAAAAACCTGATCTCGCTCTTTGGAAAGGGAGGAAAAACATGACGATTACACCAGACTGCAACACAATCCTGAAACTGGCAGAAAAATATTCCATTGTACCTGTATGCAGAGAAATCTATGCGGATGTTACAACACCTATTACGCTGCTCCGCAAACTTACAGGGTTCTCGAAAAGATACTATCTTCTGGAGAGTATCGAGGGCGGGGAGACTTGGGGAAGATATTCCTTTTTGGGATATGACCCGGTCATGCGGGTAACCTGCAGGGACCGCAAAGTATATATAGAAAAGCAGGGGAAGACAGAAACTGTGGAGACAGAAAAGCCTCTGCATGTACTGAGAGAAATCATGAAAGATTACAAGTCTCCGAGGCTTTCCGGTATGCCTCCGTTTACCGGCGGTTTTGTGGGATATTTCGCATATTCCATGGTGGGCTATGCGGAACCGGTACTCAATATTAAAAAAGGCACATTTCCGGATTATGATGTGATGCTTTTTGACAAGGTGATCGCCTATGACCATCTGAAACAGAAAATCTGTATCATTGTCAATATGCGGACTGATAAAGTGATGGAGAATTACGGGGAAGCCACAGCGGAGATCGCCAGAATTGCCGGACTGATCAAAAGTGCACCGGTGCCTGCCATAGCCGGTGAACCGGAGCAGATAGATTTCACCTGCAATGTAAGCAGAGAAGAATACTGCAGCATTGTGGAGAAAACGAAAGAATACATAAGAGACGGAGATATCTTCCAGGCTGTCATTTCCAGACAGTTCAGCAGCCCTATGAAGGGAAGTCTCCTGAATGCCTACCGGGTCCTGCGCACCACGAACCCGTCCCCATACATGGTATATCTCCACTTTGATGAGGAGGAGCTGATGAGTACCTCACCGGAAACACTGGTCCGTCTTCAGGACGGCAGACTGATAACCTTCCCGGTGGCAGGCTCCAGACCAAGGGGCATGGATGCAGAGGAGGATGAAGCTCTTGAGAGGGACCTTCTGCAGGACGAAAAGGAGCTGTCAGAGCACAATATGCTGGTGGATCTGGGAAGAAACGACCTGGGACGTATCAGCCGGTTTGGCTCTGTGGAAGTGACGAAATACATGATGATTCACCGCTACTCGAAAATTATGCACATCTGTTCCCAGGTGGAAGGTTCCATCCGGGAGGATAAGGATGCACTGGATGCCATTGAGGCTGTGCTTCCGGCAGGAACTCTTTCCGGAGCTCCGAAAATCAGAGCTTGTGAGATCATTGAGGAGCTGGAAAGCACAGAGAGAGGTGTATATGGCGGTGCCATCGGTTATTTGGATTTTGCCGGCAATCTGGACACCTGCATTGCCATCCGCATGGCAGTCAAAAAGGACGGAAAGGTCTATGTGCAGGCCGGCGGCGGAATTGTGGCAGACAGTGTATCGGAGCTTGAATATGAAGAATCGGCAAATAAAGCGGCAGCGGTTATGCAGGCCATCCAAAATGCCGGGGAGGTGGATGAGTTATGATAGCATTGATTGACAATTACGACAGTTTTACTTACAACCTGGTACAGATGATAGGAACTATTAACCCTGACATCCGCGTGATCCGGAATGATGAGATGACAGTGGAGGAAATCGCCGCATTACAGCCTTCCCACATCATCCTCTCACCGGGACCCGGATACCCAAAAGATGCAGGCGTATGTGAAGCCGTCATTCAGAGACTGCAGGGCAGAGTTCCCATCCTGGGGGTCTGCCTGGGACATCAGGCAATCTGTGAGGTGTATGGTGCCAGGATCGGCCATGCCAGACATCTGATGCACGGCAAAAAAAGCAGGGTGCGCATTCAGACGGAAAGCCCTGTCTTCGCAGGCATGGAGGAGGAGATTGATGCAGCCAGGTACCATTCCCTCATAGCAGAAGACGGTACCATCCCTGACTGTCTGCAGGTATTATCCACAGATGTGGAGAACGGGGAAATCATGGCAGTGGGCCATAGGGAATATCCGGTGTACGGACTCCAGTTCCATCCGGAATCCATACTCACACCAAAAGGAAAAAGCATATTGGAGAATTTTTTAAATATAAAAGCCGGAAGAGGAGATAAGATCATGATCAAAGAGGCAATTCACACACTGATGGACGGTAAGGATTTAAGCTATGAAGTGGCAAAGGCAGTTATGCACGAAATGATGGACGGCATTGCCACACAGGCCCAGATGGGAGCTTTTCTGGCTGCGCTGCGCATGCAGGGCGAGAGTATTGACGAGATCACGGCATTTGCTGAGGTCATGAGGGAAAAAGGAATTAAGATAAAGCCGGAGAGAGAGGTCATAGATATTGTGGGAACCGGCGGAGATGAGGCGGGAACATTCAATATTTCCACAACTGCCGCATTTGTGGTTGCAGCAGGCGGTGTACCCGTGGCAAAACACGGAAACCGCAGCGTATCCAGTAAAAGCGGTGCTGCGGATGTTCTGGAACATCTGGGCGCCAATGTGGCTCTGGATGCAAAGCAGAATGAGACGATCCTCAATAAGACCGGCATGTGCTTCATGTTTGCGCCTGTTTACCACTCCTCCATGAAATATGCAGCTCCGGTCAGAAAGGAGATGGGGGTCCGTACAGTCTTCAATATTTTGGGCCCTCTGTCCAATCCGGCAGCTGCCACCATGCAGCTTCTGGGTGTATATGACAAAAACCTGGTGGAGCCGCTGGCTAAGGTGCTGGGCAATCTGGGCGTGACAAGAGGTGTGGCCGTGTGCGGCGAAGATGGCCTGGATGAGATCACCCTGACCGGGGAAACTACAGTCTGCGAAATACGTTTCGGCGAGACTTCCTGCTACACCATTTCACCGGAACAGTTTGGCATGGAGCGCTGTGAGCTGGCCCAACTGGTGGGTGGTTCCCCTGCAGACAATGCCCAGATCACAAGAGACATTTTATCAGGCCGTGAGACCGGTCCAAAGCGCGACGTGGTTCTTTTAAACGCGGGTATGAGTCTCTATCTGGGAATTGACGGCATTACTCTGCAGGAGGGTATTAATATGGCAAGAGAGTTGATAGAGAGCGGAAAAGCGCAGGCGAAATTCGATGAGTTTGTTAAGGCCACAAGAGAACAGTAAAGGAGGGGACTGCAAAATGATTCTGGAGCAGATAGCAAGAGATACAAAGATCCGCGTGACAAATCAGAAAAAGAAGGTTCCCCTCGGAACGCTGAAAAAAACCGCATACAGCATGGAGACAGAGACAGGATTTCCTTTTGAAAAAGCACTGGCAAAAGAAGGTCTCAGTTTCATTTGCGAGGTGAAAAAAGCGTCTCCCTCAAAGGGAATCATTGCAGAGGATTTTCCTTATCTGGATATTGCCAGGGAATATGAGGTAGCTGGGGCAGACGCCATTTCCTGTCTGACAGAGCCGAAATATTTTCTGGGCCGTGACAGCTATCTGAAGGAAATCGCGGAAACTGTAAAGATCCCGGTTCTCAGGAAAGATTTTGTGGTGGAGGAATACCAGATTTATGAGGCAAAGGTCCTGGGAGCCGGCGCTGTGCTCTTAATCTGCGCCCTCATAGAACCGGAGCTTTTAAAGCGTTATATCCAGGTGTGCGACACCCTGGGGCTTTCCGCTTTGGTGGAGGCCCACGACGAGAAGGAAATCTCCCATGCTGTGTGGGCGGGAGCCAGAGTCATTGGCGTAAATAACCGCAACCTAAAAGATTTTAGTGTAGATGTGGGAAACAGCACAAAGCTTCGCGCTCTGGCGCCGAAAGAAGTTCTGTTTGTGGCAGAGAGCGGTATCAAGGGACCTGAGGACATTGTTCGTTTAAAAGAAAATGAAGTGGATGCGGTGCTGATCGGCGAGACACTGATGAAGAGCAGAGATAAGAAAAAAATGCTCTCTTACCTGAAAGGGGAGGGAACATCCGATGGGCAGTAAAGTGAAGATCTGCGGTCTTGTAAGGCCGGAGGATATTGAAACGGCAAATCTGTGCCGGCCGGATTATATCGGATTCGTCTTTGCGGACAGCCGGCGCCGGGTTTCGATAGAGCAGGCGGAGTGTTTGAGAGCAGGACTGGCGGACGGGATTCTGGCAGTCGGCGTCTTTGTAAACGCCCCGGCACAGGAAGCGGCCCGG
>OBXM01001669.1_pt1 | contig 12597 bp, 10 predicted proteins | sample 1538141 | NCBI WGS metagenome assembly OBXM01 (sample SAMEA2580153, study PRJEB22360) | human gut metagenome | biome: human gut; feature: human-associated habitat; material: faeces | place: Denmark | collected 2008/2010 | reverse complement strand
ATTTTCTTGAATTAAAAACTATTTCTAATATGCCCATATTTTATTCCTCAAATTTCAGTTTGTTTAAGCCTTATGACCGCCGATTTGCTCGTTTCGGTCTTTGGCGGTTGCACCTTCTTCAAGGTTCATTCCCTTCAACACAGCATTCTTGCCAAACTTCTTTTTGATACTCAGCATTGCTTCTTGCATACGCCTTTCCCGTTCTAATTTTTCTTCTTCCTCCGCCTGCTTCTTCCTCTGTGCTTCGTAATCGGTAAAGAGGTCGAGTTGCTGGTATTCATCTTCCTGCTTGACGGATTTTTCATCAACAAGTTTATTCGCTGTGATTGTTATTCTGCGTACAAGCAAATGCTCGTCAACTATCCTGTCATACAAGTCCATCACGGCGTTGGTAATCAATCGAGTAGAGGAAGTCTTTTTCTCAAGATTCGCTGTTCCGTGTGCGTGCTTTGGAACTTTGCGTCCATATCGGTCAATCGTAACCTCGCCTTTGTATTGATATTTTAGGTTCGGATTACTTAAATTCTCAATATCATAGCCGATTGTCAACACAAGCTGGTCAGTTACAAGTCCTTTATCCACCAAATCAAGCACCATTTGGTCGGTCATTTCTTTTACAATCAACTTTGCCTTTTCGTAATCATACGGGCAGTGAAGTACCTGTCCTGAACATACACTATTGGTTTCCGGCTTATAGGCTTTGACCTGCTCCATCGTACAAGGTTCATATCCCCAAGCATGGTCAATTAGCAATTCCGCATTGATACCGAACAGCTTGTACAGCAATTCCTCGTTATACAGTTCATTCGGCTTTCCGATAGAACATCTTGCAATATCGCCCATTGTATAAAGTCCGTGTTCCTCTAACTTCTTCGCATAACCATTTCCGACTCTCCAGAAATCGGTTATCGGGCGATGACTCCACAATTTCCGGCGATATGACATTTCATCCAATTCAGCTATTCGCACACCGTCCTTGTCCGGCTCAATATGCTTTGCCACGATATCCATCGCAATTTTACACAAGTACATATTCGTGCCGATTCCGGCTGTTGCTGTGATTCCTGTTGTTTTCAAAACATCCTGTATCATCGTCATGGCAAGTTCCCTTGCAGTCATCTGATAGGTGTTCAGATAATTTGTTGCATCTATGAATACTTCATCAATCGAGTAAGGGAATATATCTTCCGGAGCAATGTATTTCAAGTAAACACTGTAAATCTTAGTGCTATACTCCAGATAGTATGCCATACGAGGTGGTGCAACGATATAATCAATCTCCAATGCTGGATTCGCATTTAATTCTGTACTGTCATCAGATGAACCAGTAAATGTACGATTTGGTGCTTTCCATCTTCGGTTGTTATTAGCTTCTTTTACCTTTTGCACGACTTCAAACAAGCGTGGTCTGCCGGGTATCCCATAACTTTTTAATGACGGAGATACCGCAAGGCAGATGGTTTTCTCTGTCCTGCTTTTATCTGCAACCACAAGATTTGTTGTCAAAGGGTCACGATTTCGCTCTTTACACTCCACAGAAGCATAGAATGATTTGAGGTCAATTGCGATATAGGTCTTTTGCTTTGCCATCATTCTATGCTCCCTTCTAAAATTCCTTCGAGTAAATTATGCTATCGTTAGTGTCAATCCTCGGTATAAAAACCATCCAATACATATGTTGTGACTGGTGTTATATACAATTCATATTTAATAACCAGTCTGATTAAATCATTTCCGTCAATCAATGTTATCGGCGTACCTTCTCTCGCAGCCTCTCTTGCCTTATTGGTAAATCGGCTATTAGTAATAAATACTCCATAATCGGCTTGATATTTGTTCATTGCCCCAAGAAATTGATTGATATCCGGCTCACTCACTGGATTTGAATTAAATCTTTTACACTGAATAACCACTCTGGTTGTTCTAAAATCATCGGCATCTACGTGATATCCATAGCCATCAATACCACCATCATTTGACACCTGAACGCCTTTGTTGGTAAACTCCACTCCCATCTTTGTAAGAAGTGCTCGTGAAAATTGTTCAAACTTTGCTGGAGACATATTTGCGATTGCACTCTGAAGTTTTACCTTGAAATCATCTAACAATTCGTCATCTGTGGATTCATTCTCCTCATCTTCAACCTCCAGTGTTTCTACTGGCTTGTTTTTCGATTTGTTCTTAGTCGAATGTTCCTCCCAATAGCTTCGTGCCTTATCCCTTACTTCTGTCTTAACATCAAAATCTGTTAAATCTACATTTGCTCCATCTTGAGTAAGTGTAATCTTTGGATTGAATTTCACATAAGATATGAGTCCGACATAACTAAGCTCTTTAATAGCAAAATTAAACTTAAAATCAAATTTTTTGTACTGATTTCCTGTTTTATTAGATGTATATAGTTTCTGTTCAAATTCAGCAATATGCTCATCTAACTCACTAATTCTGTCTCTAATTTCAGAACGCTCTAACTGTCCACCTGCTTCCTGAAGGACTTGAAGGATTGGTTTAATAAGATATGATACTTGTTCTTCTGTATTTAAATCGTCATAAAACATATTTACATTTACACCTCTCATTTACTGTGCATACTTCTTGAAATTCTCTGCCTGCTCAAGAACTTCCTTGTAAACATCATCAATGGTTACTGGCGGATAGCCGAACTCATCAAGCAGCAATATCAAATCCACTTGCAAGTTTGCCTTAATATCATCACGGGCAGACCAATCGGTATAGCGTGACTTATCATCAACAATCAGCTTTATCCTTTTGGAAAGTTCAATCATTTTATCGTCCGGATATTCAAACTCAAACTTCTTGGAAACTGCTTTCAAAATATCATAGAAAGCCTTTTCTTCATAATCTATTCCCATATTCTTGAAGGAGTTCTTTTCTGTTTTCAGTTCAGACAACAACTGTGCAAGCTGCTCCGCAACATCATCAAGGACTTCATTGGCATACGCTTCATCACGACGTCGGTTATTATACTCATCAACAACTTTCTTGAGTCTGTCTGCAAATTCCACACCCATAATTTTATTAACTTTCTTAAACTCGTCAATCGCCTGAGAAAGAAGTCTTTGAAGTATCTTGATTTTCGTATTCGGCAACTGAATAGCATTTATCTTATCCATATACTCATCGCTGAAAATATCAACCGATATATGTTTTCCGGTTTCAAACAATTCCTCAATGCCATCAGACTGAATTGCACCCTCAAGCATTTTGCGGACACGAGCGTTCATCTGCTCAATATCCGGTGCATCGCCTTTTGTCAACTTGAAAAGGATAGAACGGACAGCACAATAAAAATGGATATAATCCTTATCTTCATCGGAGAATTTCTCACTTGAACTACAAAGGTTAAATGCCTGTTTCATTCTCTTGACTGCTGCCATAAATCTTCTTTCCAGTTCTTCAGACAACTGCACATACTCAACCGCACGGTTCAGGCAGGCAAGCTGTTCGGTAGGCGAACCATTGAAGAAATCACTACTGTTAAAGTTATGGAACATCTGACCGAGAACTTCTAACTGGTCTTTTACAATCGTGATGGACTGCTCAACACCTTCAAATTCTTCACTCTCAAAATTCGTATATTTCTTGAGGGCGGTATTCATATTTTTCTTGATACCTATGTAGTCAACAATCAAACCTTTATCCTTGCCCTCGCATACACGATTTACACGGGAAATCGTCTGAATAAGGGTAAGCTGCTGAATAGGCTTATCAATATAAATCGTATCAAGCTCCGGCACATCAAAACCAGTCAGCCACATATCTACAACAATGGCAATCTTAAAGTTCGATTTCGGGTTCTTGAACTGACGGTCAAATTCTTTCCTGTCCTCTTTTGTGCCAAGCATATCAAATAGGTCTTTTTCATCATCTTTATTACGAGTCATAACCAACTTGATTTTTTCCATTGGCTTCAACTCTTTTTTATCTTTCTCACTCAGAACAACACCGTCATCACAAATCTTCTTTTCTGTCCATTCCGGTCTGAGTTCCTTTACTATCTTATAGAAATCGTATGCTATATTTCGGTTGGAACATACAAACATTGCTTTGCCTGCTACGGTTGCACCTTCTGCCACACGGGTTTCATAATGCTTGATAAAATCCTCCGCAACAGCACGAAGTCTATCAGGGTCGCCAATAATAACTTCCATTTTGGCAACTGCTTTCTGACTTTCTTCTACTTGATGTTCATTTGCCCCCTCAAGTTCACACTGAGCATAATATTCTTCAATCTGTCTTACCTTATCCTGATTGAGCATAACCTTGGCTGCACGACCATCGTAAACAAGATTAACTGTAATACCGTCCTTAACAGCTTCCGTCATTGTATATGCGTCTACAACACCACCAAAGACTTCGATTGTTCCATCAACCGGAGTTCCGGTAAATCCAACATAAGTCGCATTTGGTAAAGAATCGTGCAGATACTTGGCAAAGCCATAGGTTTTCTGAACACCTGACTCTGTAATCTTAACCTTTTGGTCGAGATTGATTTGGCTTCTGTGTGCTTCATCAGAAATACAAATAACGTTCGTTCTGTCTGTAAGAAGCTGCAAATCCTCTGTAAATTTCTGAATGGTAGTCAGATAAACACCGCCACTCTCTCGTCCCTGAAGCTCCTCACGAAGTTTCTCACGGGATTCAATGCTTACAACAGTTTCATCTCCGATATATTTCTTTGAACCGACAAACTGCTTGGAAAGCTGGTCGTCAAGGTCTGTTCTGTCTGTAATAATAAGAATAGTCGGGGAGGAAAAGTATTTGCTTTTCATCAGCATACGGGTAAGGAAAAGCATTGTATAACTCTTGCCGCACCCTGTTGCTCCGAAGTATGTACCACCTTTACCATCTCCTTCAGGGCGAAGATGTGCCTTGATATTCTCATACAATTTATTTGCCGCAAAGAACTGTGGATAACGGCACACTATCTTTAAATCCTTATCTGAGTTATCCGGAAAATAAATAAAATCTTTGACAACTTCAAGCAAACGGTCTTTTCGGAAAAGTCCCTTTATCATTGTTACAAGAGAATTGATACCGTCCAGTTCTTTATCGTCTGAGTTTATCTTTCTCCACGCATAGAAGAAATCATACGGGCTGAAGAAAGAACCATATTTATTATTTGCTCCATCACTGATAACAACAAACGCATTATATTTGAAAATCTCCGGAATATCTCTACGGTAACGGATTGTAAGCTGCTTATATGCGTCCATTATGGTCGTATTCTCTTGTACCGCACTCTTAAATTCAAGAACAACAACAGGAATACCATTTACGAACACAATGCCATCAGGAATACGCAACTGATTATTTACGCCTTCAATTTCAAACTGATTAACCACTTTGAAAATATTGTTTTCAGGAGTGTCGAAATCAATAAGTTCAATATAGAGGTCTTTCTGCGTTCTATCCTCACGGTTAAGAATAAATCCATCGCAGAGCAACTTAAATACAGCTTTGTTTGCTTCATAAATTGTACCGGAAATATTACGCAGCATTAGAATGACACTATCCACCTCACTCGGTGTGATACCATCTTTCGCATAGCGATTATAGAGGTATTGCTTCAGGTCGTCCGTAAGCAGAACCTCCGTCCTTTCTCTGTGTATCTGGTCGCCACTGACATAGGTGTACCCCTCGTCTTTGAACAACTCCATTATTGACATTTCCAATGCGTGTTCATTAAAATTTGCCATTGCGTTCACTCCTTTGGTATTCTGCATCAAATTATGATGCAACTACACTTGTATAATAAGCATTATAAAGTGCTTGTACTGTTTCATAATATTTATCTTCATAAGTTTCTGCTTGTGCGTCGGTATACTCTAAGAAAAACTGACAATCAACATCTTCGCCAAACTTATTATTTATAATTGTTGCTATATTCTCAACAAGTTCCATCATCCACATACAAACGGTTTCTTCTCTTGTGTGTGCTAGACTTTGATATTCCCATACATAATCAATCGGAGGTATAGGTGTTTCCTTATCAAAATCCATTTTTTTATCTACGAAATAATAGAAATATTCATCAATATACTCTCCAATAGATATTTGAGCCACATTCAAAATCATCATCAGACGATTTTCTTTGTTTATAGGTTCAAAGATATTAGGAGTGCCGTTCCATTCTAATTCTCGGTATCTATCATAGCTTCGATGAAAATATTTTGCTCCATCATACAAATAATCCCTTCCCAAATTATATTTCTCTATATCTTGCTGAAGTTTATCTATACATCCCTGTAACCAATACTTTCCCGTAAATTGTTTAATCTTATATCCGGCTTGATTTAATATCTCATTTTGTAATTCTTCAGAACACCGGCAGTATTCCGAATAAATTTTCCTTGTATGCTTTTCAAGCGGATATAGATTAGCTGCTATAATACACCACGGCAAATAATCTCTTTCCTCTTGATTATCAATTAGAAAAAGTCGAGCTTTTTCTTGCAATGCTATACGTTCCTTTTCGCATTGCAATTTCTGTATTTCCTTTTCATGTCGTGATTGCAACCAATAAATCAAAAAAGAAACTGCTATTGTTGCCACCAGTGACAATACTCCGATTATAATCTGAATTATATCTGCTAATGACATAGGTTCCTCCTTGTAAATGATAATTTAGTGGCGGTTGGCACAGCTTCTATCCAAAAGAATGTCGGCAGAGGTGCATTGATAAATCTGACCGAGCCAGAAATGGATAGACTGACTTTGCCTGATGATTTTGAAATTCAAACCGTATCTGAATTTTGTAGAGAAACAAAATCTGGTTCTACTCCATCTCGTACCAACAACGAATATTGGGAGAACGGAACGATTTCTTGGGTAAAATCAGGCGAAGTCCATAATAATATTACGCTTCAAACGGAAGAATACATCACTCCATTAGGGTTGAGTGAGAGTTCCACAAAACTGCTTCCAAAGGACACAGTTTTAATGGCGATGTATGGCGTTACCGCTGGAGAAGTTGGTTATCTTGCTATTGAAGCAACGACCAACCAAGCTATTTGTGGTATGATTTGCAATTCAAAAGCTGATGCAGCATACTTGTACTTCTCACTAATTCAGAGCCAAGTGGCAATAAGCAGACTTTCTAATGGTGGAGCCCAAGATAACCTCAGTAAGAACTTCATTGATAACATAAAAATTGTTGTGCCTTCGTCTGAGTTTATTGAAGAACTGAATCTTGCTGCAATAGTTGAGCAAATGACCTTAAACACAAAGGAAATCGCTCTACTTGAAGAACTGCAAGCCACAGCTTTGGCTCAGTTATCAAGCCACTAAATTATCATTTATCTTCTGTTTCAAATCTATTCTATCGGTTATCGTCTTGTAGGCTTTCACTATTTTTCTCTGCTTTTCAATATCTGGTACTGGAAGTTCCACCATACAAAGCTCATTCCAATCGAAAATCTCTCTTACGCTTCCGTGTGACTTATACCTTGCATAACGGTCAAATTCTGGTCGGCTGAACCAAAGCATAAGATATTCAGGGTCAAGTTCCTCTTTATTTTCAACTTCAAAAACTGTATAAGAACTTGAAATGATACAATCTTCTTCATCTAAATAAGCAATAGAAATTTTCTCTCCATTTCGTGAAGTAACGGGTCCGTATGCAAACTGTCCCGTTCTGACTATCTTATAATTCGATAAATCAGTTCCTACAATATTTGCGATTGAAGGAATAAATTTTTTACTTATACTTACGCCAAGCAACTTTGTTACGGCTAAATTCTTATTACGCTCGTCCACAAGTCGAATGTAATTGCCTAATATCTTATATCCTTTTTCCATTCCTACCACCTTAACCAATGTATTTTCTATGAGCAATTTTCACATTGCTCTGCTTGACCATTGCATATTGCAATGTCGTATCTATTCTTCTATGCCCCAAGAGCTGCTGAAGCTGCTCTATTGGCATTCCTTTGTCTATTGCCATTGTTGCAAGTGTTCGCCTGAATTTATGAGGGTGTACCTTATTTAATCCCAAGCGTTTTCCAAGCTGTCGTAATCTCACTTCAATACCTCCGATATTCATTCGATTATACGGAGATTGTAATGAAACAAAAAGTGCTGGATTGTCGTCCTTTCGGCTATTTAAGTAATTCTGCAAATGTATTTTTGTTCTTGCATCAAAATATACTATTCGCTCCTTATCGCCTTTGCCGAAAACCACACATTCTCTTTCGTTAAAGTCTATATCCTCACGATTTAGCAACACCATTTCTCCGACACGCATCCCCGTTGAAGCAAGCATATCAATCATCGCCAAGTCCCTGAGTTCTGTGCAATTATCTCTCATCAATTCAAGTGCTTCATCTGAATAAGTTTCCTTAATGTTTGTTCCGGTCTTAACCTTATGTATTCGCCTGACCGGACTTTTCAAAATATAATCCTCGTCCTCAAGCCAAGAGAAAAAACTGGAAAGTATTCGTCTTATATTATCTATCGTAACTTTACTTGATTTTTTCTTTGCTTGATACTCTGTCAAATAACAACGAATGTCGTCAGTTACGATATATTTGATACTCTTTCCAATACCATCAAGCATTGACTGTATCGTTGCATTATAGTATTTCAGAGTTTTCTCAGAACAGCCTTCAATACGCTTTGCCGATAGGAAAGATTCTACTAAATTCTGTTCTGAAAGTTCCTCATCTTTTTTTATCTTTGTTACCTCATAATCAAAAAGTGTATACTGCAACACCTCTTGCAATCTTTCTGTCTGTGCGTTATTCAGATAAGGTAACATTCCTTGAATAACATCAGTGATTAGGTTCTGTTTCATAGTCAATTCTCCTTTTCTTTTTTAAGAGAACGACTACCAGTGGCAGTCCCTTGTTTTAACTCCCGCCACTGATGGGAGTTCTATTGTAAATGATAATTTAGTGGCTTAACTTGCCAACCGAGTAAGCAACAACTCAGACAGTTTTTGTAGTCTAATAATTTCGCATTTATTTGCAGAAATAGTTTCAAAAACTGATTTTGCTTTCCTATTAAACAGCCCTATTTGTTCAATGTTAGGTTTTGGAACCTCAATATTGTTCAAAATTTCTTGTGTAAGCAGTTGTTGCCCTGTTCCAACATGGTGGTTAAAAAGATTAAGCTCTTTCAAAAGAAAATAATCAAAGAATTCATCATTTGTAATTCTTGATTTTGCAAAAATGGCATTATCACTTACCCAGCAAATACCTTGTTCAAGATAAACGCTGCCACAATACGCACCTACACGACCAATAAGAACTGCATTTTCTACATTATATTTGTCAGTGTAGGATAAAACACCGTTTCCACCGTAAACAGGTATTGTACCATTGGTTTTTGGACGAGATTTTCCATTGCTAAAAAACATTAAATCACTTAATTTAGAATATTCTGAAGCCCTATTTGAATAAAACTGCTCAAAATATACTGCTGTCAACATCGCTTCTAAATTATCATTTATCTTCTGCTTTAAAGCAATTCTCTCCGTAATTGTCTTATAACTGTTCACTATTTCAAGCTGGTTTTCAATAGGCGGAATAGGCAATTCTAGTCTGCAAATATCGTCCCAAGTAATCCCACCACGTACACTTCCGTCAGTATGTAACCAACAAATACGGTCAAACTCCGGTCTGCGAAACCACATCATCAGATAATCTTCATTCAAAATGCTGTTATCTATTACCTCAAACATAAAATATGCCGGAGAAACAATAGCAGGTTTTTCTTCATCATACAATGCAACCGGAAGTCGTTCATCACGACCAACATGCATTGGATTACACGCAAACTTTCCTTTTGTTATCAGTTTATATTTACTCAAATCCGTACCAATGACATTTGCAACCGACGGCATAAAGAACTTGTCTATGTTAATTCCCAAAACTCTGTCTGTTATGCTTTCTCTGTTCCGAGTATCAATCAGTCGGATATGGTTTCCTAAAATATCATAATTCGATTTCATATCCCAACTCCTTAAATACAGCAAGCAAATCTGATTTGGATTTTTCCTCTTGAACAAGAAGTTCTTTGAGTTCTCCCTGCAATGACTTCATTTTTGTATCAAAGTCGATGTTCTCATCACGGTTGACAAACTCAATATATCTGCTTGGTACAAGAGTAAATCCTTTTTCTTTTACTTCTTCAAAAGAAGCAGAATAGCAAAACTCCGGCACATTCTCATAAGTTTCCTCATAGCCTTCCTGCTGCCAGTTATGATATACACTTGTAACTTTGGCTCTATCTTCCTCTGTCAATTCAATGTACTTCTTCTCATAAGGACTGCCCATCTGTCGTAAATCCATAAAGAGTATTTCATCTTCTCGGTCACGATAGCGTTTGAGCTTTCCGTTCTGTTCCACAACACGAGCCTTTTTATTCTTATTGAGTACCCAAAGGGTAACGCTGATGTCAGTGGTGTAGAAAAGGTTTCTCGGAAGAATAATAATCGCTTCTACCAAGTGATTTTCTATAAGCTGCTGCCTGATTTTCAGCTCTGTACCATCATCAGATAATGCACCATTGGCAAGCAGGAAACCTGCCACACCGTTTTGTGAAAGTTTAGAAACAATATTCAGTATCCAACCATAGTTTGCGTTGCTTGTTGGTGGAACTTCATATCCATTCCAACGAGGGTCGTCTACAAGCTCATTCTCGGCTCTCCACTGCTTCTGATTGAAAGGTGGGTTTGCCATAATGAAATCTGCTTTAAGGTCTTTGTGTTGGTCGTTGGTAAATGTATTGGCTGCCATCTCTCCAAGATTTGCAGAAATACCACGGATAGCTAAGTTCATTTTTGCCAGTTTGAAAGTGGTATTTGTGTATTCCTGACCGTAAATAGACACTTTCTTTTTATTACCGCTGTGTGCTTCTACGAACTTGATGGACTGAACAAACATACCACCCGAACCGCAACAAGGGTCATAAAGTATTCCATCGTAAGGCTCAAGCATTTCGGCAATCAGGTTTACAATACACTTTGGTGTGTAGAACTCTCCTTTACCTTTTCCTTCTGCAAGAGCGAACTTACTAAGGAAATACTCATATACACGACCTATAATGTCGTTCTCTTTATCATCAGTGTTGATACGATTGATTTCATCAAGCAAAGAAGCCAACTTTGCCGTATCAATATGTAAGCGGGAGTAATAGTTATCCGGCAAAGCACCTTTCAGTGCCGGGTTGTTCTTTTCAATCGTATAAAGTGCTGTATCTATCTTTAGGGCAATATCGTCCTGCTTTGCATTTTCAATAATGTACTTCCAACGGCTTTCTTCAGGAAGATAAAATACATTTTCCTGAGTATAAAACGGCTTCATATCCGCATACTTTTCGCCGTGTGTAGAAATAATCTTATTACGGCATTCCTCAAACTTGTCACTGGCAAATTTAAGGAAGAATAAACTCAGAACAACGTGCTTATACTCCGCAGGCTCAACAGAACCTCTCAGTTTATCAGCACTTTTCCAAAGTGCTTCTTCCATTGATATTTCTTTCTTTGGTTTAGCAGCCCTTGCCATCTGTAATTACCTCCGTGTTTTAATCTTCATCTAAAATGACTTCGCATATATCTCCGATGTCACAGTGAAATACCTGACATATCCTCATCAGTACTTCAAGAGATACTGGCTCATTCTTATTTATCTTCGTTGCAGCGTATGATGTAATTTCGGCTGCACGCATTAAATCCTGTCTTTTCATTTGATTGTCAATCATAAGTTTTTGAAGTTTGTTATAGCATATCTTCATCAGTAACACCTCTTCATCTTATAATTCTTCTTCGTTACAGTTAACCAATTAACATTATATATTAAATTTTCAGGCATTTCAAGATTTCGGACAGAAATGTAACCTTTCAGACACTAAGGTGTCACTTTTTACAAACACCTAATACGACTCTTTTAAAGAATAATAAAAAAGAGATGCCGAAGCACCTCAATTATACATTCTATTATTAACATTCAATGCAATCATTGCTATGACTTTTTCTATCGGCAGCTCTTTTCCGTCCGGTGCAACTGCTTTCCAAAAAGCGATTGCTTCCGGTTCAGCACTTTTCATTGCTTCCCGAATGGCAAACTGCATTTCCTCTTTTACTGCTTTTTCGGTTGTTCCATTTTCTTTTGCTATTTGTCTGAAAATGTCGTTCACTTCTACTTCCTCCTATGTCTATTAGTATGTGTCTATCACTGACAGTTGTTGTTATAGCATATTTGCTCTGTCGAAGTCCCGAAAAATTTGTCGATAGCTGAAATTTTTTTTACTAAAAAAAAAGAAAGCTCGTCGATTAGGACGAACTTCTGTGTTTTATGGAAGTATTTGCTTTGACTGCTTCACAAGTGTATCTATGACTTCATAAATTCTGTTTCTATCTTCAGGAGCAAGTTTTTCAAGCTTCTCATTCAGCATTGAGTTCTTGACTGTATATCCCGTTTCCAGAACATCTGTAAGAACCATATCCGATGATACACCTAAAGCATTTACTATCTTTATGAAAGTTTCGAGTGACGGAATTTTCTCTCCACGCTCAACCATACCAATATAATTTGTTGTCAAATCTGTTTTCTCAGCCAAATCTTCTTGGCGTAA
>OBXM01001668.1_pt1 | contig 12604 bp, 8 predicted proteins | sample 1538141 | NCBI WGS metagenome assembly OBXM01 (sample SAMEA2580153, study PRJEB22360) | human gut metagenome | biome: human gut; feature: human-associated habitat; material: faeces | place: Denmark | collected 2008/2010 | reverse complement strand
GCGCTCGCGCGCTACGTGGGCTGGGGCGGCCTCGCCGACGCGTTCGACGAGGAATCGGGGAAATGGGCGCACGAGAAGGCCCGGCTGCGCCAGCTGCTCTCCGACGGGGAGTACGCGGCGGCGCGCGCCTCCACGCTCACGGCGTTCTACACCCCGCAGGAGATCGCGCGCCCCATATGGGAGGCCATCCGGGGCATGGGGCTTTCGGGCGGCAGGGTGCTGGAGCCGTCATGCGGCACGGGCGCGTTCTTCGCCGCCATGCCGGAGGCGCTTGCGGGCTGCCGCCTCGTCGGCGTGGAGCTCGACGGCCTGACCGCGCGCATCGCCCGCGCCCTCCATCCGTCCGCGGAGATCATCCACGGCGGCTTCGAGCACGCAGACCTCGACGACGAATCGTTCGACGTCGCGGTGGGAAACGTGCCCTTCGGCAGCTACCAGGTCGACGATCCCCGCCATCGGGACGAGGGGCTGCTCGTGCACGATTGGTTCTTCGCGAGGGCGCTCGACTTGGTGAGGCCGGGAGGCATCGTGGCTTTCGTCACGTCCAAAGGCACGCTCGACAAGAAGAATCCCGCCGCCCGCAGAAGGATCGCCGAGCGCGCCGAGCTCGTGGGAGCGGTCCGCCTGCCCAACACGGCCTTCTCGCCGCATGCCGAAGTCACGGCGGACGTGGTCATCCTCCAGAAGCGCGAGCGCGCCGAGGTCTGCGAGCCCGAATGGGCGCACACCGAGCGCGTCGAGGCGGGCATCGACGTGAACTCCTACTTCGCATCCCACCCCGACATGGTGCTCGGCGAGCTCGCCGCGACGACGAACGCCTACGGGCGGGCGGACTCCGAATGCAGGCCGAAGCCCGGCACCGACTTGGAAGAAGCGCTGCGCGAAGCCCTCGGCAAGATGACCGCCCGCATCCCCGAATGGGATGCGCCCGAAAGCGAGCCCGGCGACGCCATCCCCGCAGACCCGGACGTGCGCGACTGGTCCTACGCCGAATCTGGCGGCGCCCTCTACTTCCGCATGGGTCCCCTCATGCACCGGCAGAATCCCTCGAAGGCGGCCGCTGAGCGAATCGGGGGAATGATCCCCCTACGGGATTGCGCCCGACGGCTCATAACGCTCGAAAAGGACGGCGCGCCCGATGCGGAGGTGGAGGCTGAGCGCGCAAGGCTCAACGCGCTCTACGACGCCTACGCGGCGAAGCACGGCATCCTGAACTCGCGCGCGAACGCCGCCGCGCTCAAGCAGGATTCCTCCTACCCGCTGCTGTGCGCATTGGAGATCCTCGACGGCGAGGGGAACTTCGAGCGCAAGGCGGACATGTTCTCCAAGCGCACGATACGGCCCAACGCGCCCGTGACGCACGCCGACGACCCCCAGGCGGCGCTGGCTGCCTCGCTGTCTGAACGCGGACGGGTCGATCTGCCCTACATGGCGAGGTTGACCGGAATGGGGGAAAACGAACTGGCCGAAGCGCTGAAAGGCGCCATATTCCGCGTTCCCACGGCGACCGGAGAGCAGCCCGTCTGGCAGCCCGCCGACGAATACCTCTCCGGCAACGTGCGGGCGAAGCTGCGCATCGCCGAGCTGACGGCCGCGTCCGACCCCTCGTACATTCCCAATATCGAGGCGCTGCGCTGCGCCCAGCCGCCCGATTTGGGGGCGGCCGAGATAAGCGTGCGCCTCGGAGCGACGTGGATCCCCGCCGACGACGTGCGTGAGTTCGTGCTCCACCTGCTCGACCCGCCCTACTGGGTCCGCGAACAGGTGGCCGTGAGGTATTCCGCCGCCACGGCGCAGTGGCGCATCGAGGGCAAGGGCCGCGACGGCTCGAACGTGCGCGCGCTGTCGACCTACGGCACGCGCCGCATGAGCGCCTACCACATCATCGAGGAGACGCTCAACCTCAAGGACGCGCGCGTGGTCGATTACGTCGAGGACGAAAACGGCAAGAAGAAACCCGTCCTCAACAAGAAGGAGACGGCGGTGGCGCTCGCCAAGCAGGAGGCCATCAAGGCGGCCTTCAAGGAGTGGGTGTTCTCAGACCAGGCGCGCAGGGAGAGGCTGGTCGCCGCCTACAACGAGCGGTTCAACGCCATCCGCCCGCGCGAGTTCGACGGCTCGCACCTGGCGTTTCCCGGCATGAACCCCGAGATAGAGCTGAGGCCGCACCAGAGAAACGCCGTCGCCCGCATCCTCTACGGGAAAAACGCGCTTCTCGCCCACGAGGTGGGAGCGGGCAAGACATTCACCATGGCGGCGGCCGCCATGGAATTGCGGCGCATAGGGCTTTGCTCCAAGCCCCTGTTCGTCGTGCCGAACCACCTCACGGGGCAGTGGGCGTCGGAATGGCTGAGGCTCTACCCCGCCGCCAATTTGCTGGTGGCCACCAAGCGCGACTTCGAGCGGCGCAACCGCAGGCGCTTCTGCGCCCGCATCGCCTCGGGGGACTGGGACGGCGTGATCATGGGGCACACCCAGTTCGAGAAGATACCCGTATCGGTGGAGCGTCAGCGAGCGTTCATAGAGAGCCAGATCGCCGAGCTCTCCGACGGCATAGCCGAGATCAAGGCGCAGCACGGCGAACGGTTCAGCGTGAAGCAGATGGAGATCACGAAGAAGCGCCTGAACGTGAGACTCGCCAAGTTCGCTGACCAAACCGACAAGGACGACGTGCTCACGTTCGAGGAGCTCGGCGTCGACCGGATCTTCGTGGACGAGGCCCACTACTACAAGAACCTGTTCTTCCACACCAAGATGCGAAACGTCAGCGGCATCGCCCAGAGCGAGGCCATGAAGTCTTCCGACCTGTTCATGAAGTGCCGCATCCTCGACGAGCAGACCGGCGGACGCGGCACGGTGTTCGCCACGGGCACGCCGGTGTCCAACTCGATGGCGGAGCTCTACACCATGCAGCGCTACCTGCAATACGGCGAGCTGGAGCGCTTGGGGTTTTCCCACTTCGACTGCTGGGCGTCCACGTTCGGCGAGACAGTGACGGCATTGGAGCTGGCCCCCGAAGGCACGGGCTATCGGCAGAAAACGCGCTTCTCGCGCTTCTATAACCTACCCGAGCTCATGTCCATGTTCAAACAGGTCGCCGACGTGCAGACGGCGGACACGCTGGCGCTTCCCACGCCCAAGGTGCATCTGCGCAACGTGGCGGTGCAGCCCTCCCCCGTCCAGCGCGAGCTGGTGGCGGGGCTCGCCGAGCGCGCCGAGGCGGTGAGGGCGGGCAGTGTGCCCGCCGAGAAGGACAACATGCTCCTCATCACCAACGACGGCCGCAAGATAGCCCTCGACCAACGCCTCGCCGACCCCGCGCTGCCCGACTTCGAGGGCAGCAAGGTGAACGCTTGCTGCGAGAACGTGCTGCGCATATGGCGCGACGGCGCCGAGGAAAGGCTCACCCAGCTCGTGTTCTGCGACCTCTCCACCCCGAAGGGCGACGGGTCCTTCAACGTGTACGACGATCTGCGCCGCAAGCTCGTGGCGCGCGGCGTGCCCGAGGGCGAGGTGGCGTTCATCCACGACACCGACACCGAGGCGAAGAAGCTCGCCCTCTTCGGGAAGGTGAACGCCGGAGCCGTGCGCATCCTCATGGGGTCCACGCAGAAGATGGGCGCGGGCACCAACGTGCAGCGCAGGCTCGCCGCCATCCACGACCTCGACTGCCCGTGGCGCCCCGCCGACCTCCAGCAGCGCCTCGGGCGCATCGAGCGCCAGGGCAACATGAATGCCGAGGTGGAGGCGTACCGCTACGTCACCGAAGGCACCTTCGACGCGTACCTCTACCAGCTCGTAGAGGGAAAGCAGCGATTCATAGCGCAGGTCATGACCTCGAAGTCGCCCGTTCGCACAGCCGCCGACGTTGACGAGGCGGCGCTTTCCTACGCCGAGCTCAAAGCGCTCGCCACGGGAAACCCGCTCGTCAAGGAGCGCATGGGCCTCGATGTCGAGGTGTCCCGCCTGCGGATGCTGAAGGCCGACCACCTAGCGCAGAAGTACGCGCTGGAGGACAAGGCCGCCAAGGACTACCCGCAGCGCATGGCGTCGCTGTCGGCGCGCCTCGAATCGCTGGAGGCCGATGTCGCGAAGGCAAGGGCGAACCCGCCGCCGACGAAGGAGGCATTTTCGATGGAAGTGCGCGGCACCGCCTTCCGGGAGCGTGCGGCGGCAGGCGAGGCGGTGCTCGCGGCGCGCGGCGAGATGACCGAGACGGGGGCCATGCCGCTCGGGTCGTACCGGGGGTTCTCCCTGGAGTTGACGTTCGACCGCATGAGCGCGGCGTTCGAGATGCGCATCGTCGGCGAAGCCGAGCACAAATGCGAGCTGGGCGGTGATGCGGCAGGCGCCGTGACGAGGCTGGACAACGCCATCGCCAAGATGGGCGCGGAGGCTGACGAGTGCCGCGCGCGCCTCGAAGAAGCCCGCAGGCAGATGGAGGCTGCGCGCACCGAGGCCACCAAACCTTTTCCCCACGAAGGCGAGCTGAAAGAGAAGTCCGCCCGCCTCGCGGAGCTCGACGCCCTGCTCGACGTGGGAAAAAGCGGCCCCGAGCAGCTGTGCGACGACGGTCATGAGCCGGAACGTGCCGAAAAGAAAAAGGAGTTCGAACGGTGAGGGCGCACACCGCGCCGCGCGAGATGCGCCTCATCGCCGGCAAACCGGAATCGGTCGATGGAGCGCCTTGGCGGCAACGCCGGGGCATTCCTTTTCGCGAAGGGGGAATGTTTATGAAAGTGCTCGAACTGTTCAGCGGAACGCGCTCCATCGGCGAGGCGTTCGAAAAGCGGGGCCACGAGGTGTTCTCGGTGGAGTGGGACGAATCGCTGCCCGCCGACCTCCACGCCGACATCGAGTTCCTGAAAGCGCCGGACGTCCTGCGCGCATTCGGCCGGCCCGACGTGGTGTGGGCGTCGCCGGACTGCGCCACGTTCTCCATGGCGGGCATATCGCGCCACAGGCGCAAGAACGCCAACACCGGCAACCTGGACCCCGTGAGCGACTACGCGCTCAAATGCGACCGGGTGGATCTGGCGATGCTCCGCCTCATCCGCGATCTGAGGCCGGCGCTCTACTTCATAGAGAACCCGCGCGCGGGCCTGCGCAAGCAGGACATGATGGCGGTCATCCCCCGCCACACCGTCACCTACTGCCAATACGGCGCGAGGGCCATGAAGCCGACCGACATATTCACGAACGCCTCCGACCCGCGATTCTGCCCGCCGTGCCGCAACGGGGCGCCCTGCCACGAGTCGGCGCCGCGCGGGTCGAAGTCCGGCACGCAGGGCCTGGCGAACGCGCGCGAGCGCGGGCGCATCCCCGAGAGGCTGTGCCTGCACATCGTTGACGTGTGCGAGCGCGAGGTGCCCATCCGAAAGGCGGCGGGGCTATGCCGGTGAAAAGCGCGGCAGCAGCGCCGCCAGGCGGCTTCACCGGCGCCGGCGGGGCGGCCTTCTCGTCGGCGCGCGACGACTGGGAGACCCCCGCGTGGCTGTTCTCGGCGCTCGATTCCGAGTTCCACTTCACCCTTGACGCGGCGAGCTCGGACGCCAACGCCAAATGCGAAAGGCACCTCACCAAACGAGACGACGGGCTCGCGGCTGACTGGGGCGGCGAGAGAGTGTGGGTGAATCCGCCCTACGGCCGGGGCGTCGGGGCATGGGCGCGCAAGGCGGCAATCGAGGGCGCCAAGCCGCGCACGACGGTCGCGCTGCTGGTGGCGGCGCGCACGGACACCGAGTGGTTCCTCCGTTACATCCTCGGCCATGCAGAGATAAGGCTCGTTCGCGGCCGCATCAGGTTCGAGCTCGCCGGCGTCGCTCAGGGCCCCGCGCCCTTTCCGAGCATGGTCGCCGTGTTCGGGGAGGGCGCCGCCCCCGGCAAGGTGTCGTCAATAGCCAACGCCGCAGCGCGCGGCGGGAAGGGGGCTTCGTGAGGTACGTGAGCCTTTTCTCAGGCATAGAGGCGGCGAGCTGCGCGTGGGGGCCGCTCGGCTGGGAGGCGGTCGCCTTCAGCGAGATCGACCCGTTCTGCAACGCGGTTCTCGCTACTCGCTTCCCGAGCGTGCCCAACCTGGGAGATATATCGAAGGTCGAGTGGAAGGAGATGCGTGGCGAGATCGACGTTGTCATCGGCGGAAGCCCGTGCCAGAGCTTTTCCGTCGCCGGAAAGAGAACGGGGCTCAAAGGCGAGTCGGGCCTCATGCTCGAATTTATTCGAGCTGTACGTGAGGTCATGCCGAGATGCTTTGTCTGGGAGAACGTCCCGGGAGCGCTCTCGAGCGAGAACGGGGAGGCTTTCCGATGCCTGCTCCGGGCGATGGATGAGGTCGGGTACGGTCTGGCATGGAGAATTCTGGACGCGCAATTCTTCGGCTTGGCCCAGCGACGCGAGCGTGTCTTTCTTGTCGGAGTGCTTGGAAGCGCCGCCCGTGCCTGCGAGGTACTATTTGAGCCCCACTGCATGCGCTGGGATCATCCGCCGGGCAAGGAGAAGAGGGCGCTCCTTGCCGCCGCAGCTGGAGGAGGCGCTCGAACGGCAGGCTTCAAGTACTCCGCCGCCCCCGCCAGCGGGTCGGTAGGCCACGCCGCCGAGCAATCGCCCACCCTCACGGCCGACTGGCACGCGCCCGCCGTCTACGGCATCGTTGGCAACTCCATAGGCCGAAAGCCTGAAAACGGGGGCAATGGCGCGGGCTTCTGCGACCCCGACGAGAAAGGCATGTACACCCTCACCGCCGCCGACCGCCACGCCGTGCCCCTGCCTGGGACGAAGCGCCGCCGCGCGAGGCCCTGTGCCTCGCGTCCACCCATGCGAACGCGCACGTGGGCGACGGCCTGTGCGGGTGCCTCACGGCGAACGCCGCCAAGGGGCCGCCCATGGCGTGCCTTTCGGGGGACGCGGCCAACGCGGCGTGCGACGTGGACCTGGCGGGCACGCTGAAGGTGGGCGGCTCCCCGTCGTGCGTGGGCCCCGTCGCGGCGTTCGCCCAGAACACGCGCGACGAGGTGCGCTTCGTCGGCGGGTCGGGCAGCCACGTGGGCGCGCTCGCCGCGCATCCCGGCGTCAAGCAGGCGAGCCACGTCCTGCAGGGTCCGGCGGTCAGGCGGCTCACGCCGTTGGAGTGCGAGAGGCTGCAAGGCTTCCCGGACAACTGGACGAACGTGGAGTTCCGCGGCAAGCCGGCTCCGGACGGCCGTCGTTACAAAGCCCTCGGAAACGCCATGGCCGTCCCGGTCGTCAAATGGATCGGCGAGAGGGTGGAGAAGGCCGTTTAGCCTCGGCGAAAGAGCGGGCCTCTTCCAGGGTCCGCCTGTCCTTCGCTACGACGAAGCGGACGAAGTCCGCCTCGAAGTAGGCGGCGTTGAGCCTGACGACATCGCGCGCGCCGAGCAGCTCGCAACCTCCCATCCCCCGACGGGGGCCGGGGCCGTAGATGACGGCCGCATTCGGGCTGATAGGGCAGTACAGAGAGGAGAGGCGATCCCGCCCCCCTGTTTCCCGAACAACGGGGAGGACGGGGAAAGACGCGGTGGCGAACGAGGCGCACCCGGGCGCGCGCAGGACGATCCCCTCCATTTCGAGCAGCTCTCCTACGATGAGCCCTTGGTAGGACCCGTCGCCCGTATCTAGCAGCAGGCGGCGCGTGACGCCTTCCGCCGCCACCCCCTCGAACGCGCCCTCGTGCCCCAGAGCCCTCATAAGGTCGCGATACGGAGAGAGGTCTTCTTCCGAAGCCGACAACATAAGCTCATTCCGGAGGGGCTTGAACACGCTGGGATGGCGAGCAATCGCATTCGCCACAAAAGACGCGATGATTCTCGCGTCGTCATCGCCGACGCACGTGAACGGGGCGTTCGGCACGCACAGGGCCGCCACCCTTTTCAGGACGGGGGCAAAAGCGCTCTCCAGTTCGCAGAGGCCGTCCTCAGTGTAGTTCGGATAGACGAATTTCCCCTTGTACCAGTTGGGGTCGTTCGATAGGGATTCGTACAGGTACCTCTCCGCACAGAAATCGCCAACCGAGGGTGTAAATATTCCCCCCGACTCCTTATCTAGCGCGAACACCGTGTCGCCGCTCCCGCAAAACCCACGCAAGTAGAACTTCGGAACGTAATGCTGCTTCTTCTTTTTCGGCCCTTTTGTGTTCATGGAAGTCACCGCCAAACCGAGCTCCGCCGTCGGGCAAACGAGGGCGATCTGCCGGACGTCGGTTCGGAAGACGCAGTTGAAGCGACGTGAGAGCCAACCAAGCCCAAAAAACTAGAGCCAATCCCAGCGGGATTGGCCCATACAAAACCCGAAGGTTTTTGAATCTGAGGTTATGGTGCCATCAGCCGAGCGCCTTGTCAATGAGATTCGCCAGAAACCTCAGGTACGACACGAACCCGTTCTGGACGCCGTAGCTCTCGCACGTGCCGAGAAGACTCGCGCGCAGCCCTTCCAGCAGCGCCGTCGAACGGGGACAGAGCGCCGGCCCTCCCAATCGGTCGAACATCACGAGCGTCTCGAGGAGCTGCTGCATACGACGGTTCCTTAACTTGGCGCGGCGCGTCTTGCTGTTGCCGACGCCTTTCTCGGCGAGCCAATCGTAGACCAGGCTGGAAAGCGCGTAATCGCACTCGTTGGAGCCGTCCATCCCGTTGACTATGCAGCTGCCGTGGGAACAGCAGTTCCTCACGGCCTTCACGCCCTTGAGGATGTAGTGCTCCTCCCGCATGACGGCGTCGTCCCATCGCTCGGAGCAGAACAGGCAGAAGGCCAGCGCCGTTCCGAACGTGACCACCTCCAAAAACGCCCATACGGGCATCGCGTCTCGGTAATGGCCGATGATGCGCCCGGTGTAAACGTCGCCGACGATGCCGGCGGACATGCGCGAGGAGAGATCCCGCTCGATGTAGCTGCGGTATCTCCTCTGTTGCGCCCTCATGAAATCGGCGACTATGCCGTAGCCGTCCTCGTCGTCGAGCCTGGAGGCGCGCGTCACCATGGAGGTCTTGGCCAGCCGCTCCACGTCTTGCGAGACAGCTAGGAACGCCTTGCGGAGCTCGTCGTCGAGCGCATCGAGAGCCAGCAGGTCGGCGAAGTCAAGCCTCACGTACTTCCCCCGGTCGTCGCCGGACGCGTGCTTCTGGAACAGCCTGCGGCATGACGCGAGGTGCACGAAGGTTCCCCGGCGGGCCAAAGCGTCCGCGGCTTGCTCCTCGCCGCATCGCTCGAACGAGACGCCTTTCGCCTTCAGAAGCGCAACCTGCTCCTCCGGGTTCAGCATCGGCTTGAGCCCCGTCACCTCGTGCGCGCCCTCCCCGATGCTCCATGCAGTGTATGTTTCACTCGGATTCACCATGCCCGCCATTCTACCCCTTTCAGCGTCTCTTGGGCACGCCGCGTTCCGCGCATCTCGAATCGGCATGGCGAAGCGAAGGCGAATGGGGGCACGCCGCGCCGCTCCGGCGGCCACAGGCAAATCCGAAGACAAGAAAAGGACGAAAACATGCCATACGTCGACCCTGAAATCATCGCTGAAGTGAAGCGGGTTGACCTGCTTACTTACCTGCAAGAGCGCGAACCCGACGAGCTGGTGCGCATTTCGCCCGGCGTCTACTGCACGAAGGAACACGACAGCCTTAAGATCTCCAACGGCAAGTGGTTCTGGTGGAGCCGGGATCTCGGCGGCAGGAGCGCGCTCGACTTCCTCGTCAAAGTGCGCGACATGGCCTTCCTCGACGCCGTGGAGCATCTGCGGGCCGACCGCCCTGCCGTTGCGAGAGCATCCCCGCCCGCGCATGCCGCCCCACCGGCGAGCGCGCCGCGCCCGGCGTTTCGCCTCCCACGCCGGTGCGCCGACGACGATGCGATGCGGTACCTCGAATCGCGCGGCATCTCGCGCAGCCTGCTGAAGGGCCTCGTGGATGCCGGAGACGTCTACGGCACCATGCGCGGCGGGGTCGCGTGCGCGGTGTTCGTCGGCAGGGACCGCACGGGCGTTCCGAGGTACGCGGCCTTGCGCTCGTGCGAGGGAGGCTTCAAGGGCGAGGCTCCCAGATCCGACAAGCGCTTCGCGTTCTCCCTGCAAAGCGTCCGAAACAACGGCGTGCTCCATGTTTTCGAGAGCGCCATAGACGCGCTTTCCTACGCGACCATCCTCGAGCACGAGGGCAAGCAGACGGCCAGCTTGGGGATGCTGTCCCTCGGCGGGGTGTCGGTCCCCCATGCGCGCAACGGAGCCCCGAAGCTGCCGCTCGCCCTCGCGCAGCATCTTGACGACCGCCCATACATCGCCTCGTTGGCCTTGCATCTCGACAACGACGAGGCGGGCAGGCGGGCCGCCCGCGAGATCGCGCGCGCAGCCGCTTCTCGCGGCGTGGCGGCGTCGATGGAGCCTCCCCCGGAGGGTAAGGACGTGAATGAGTTCCTCTTGGCCCGCCGCTCCAGAGGCCGAGCGCCCGACAGGGGAAGGTGATCTTTCTTTCGGCGGGTTGCGAAGTCCGCCGCCGAGGCGGCGGAAAACCGTCGCGTACCAGCAAGCAACGCCGAGCGCTGGCGCTCGGCAGACGCAGGGGGCAACCCCTGCAACCCCGCGAAGGGAGGCGGCGAATGGAAAGGCGCACGCGCAAGGCCACGGTGAGGCTCACGGAGGAAGAGCTGGCGCGGCTCAAAGAGGCGGCGCGCAGGGCGGGCTGGTCGCAGGAGGCGTACCTGCGCGCGCTCATAGGGGGCATCGACCCGAGGCCGAAGCCGCCGCCCGACTACCTGGCGATGACCCGCGAGCTGCACGCCATCGGGAACAACCTCAACCAGATCGCGCGCAAGGCCCACGCCCTCGGCACCGTGGACGCCGCCCGCTACGACGCCGAGGCGCGAAGGCTCGAAGCCGCGCTCCGCGAGATCGTGGCGGCGGTCAAAGAGCCGGGAAGGAGGCGATGAGGTGGCCGTCACGTCGATTTGGAAGGTCGAAGGGCGCCTGGCGCGCGTGCTCGGGTACGCCGGGAACCCGGACAAGGCCGAAGGCTCGCCCGACGAGTGGGAGCTCCAGGGCGTGGGCGCCGCCATCCTCTACGCCGCCGACCCCGGCAAGACTGAGCGGCAGCTGTACGTGACCGGCGTCAACTGCCTGCCCGCCACGGCGCTGGAAGAGATGAACGCGACCAAGCGCCAATACGGCAAGACGGGCGGCATCGTGGCCTTCCACGGATACCAGGCGTTCGCGCCCGGCGAGACCGACCCCGCCACGGCCCACGAGGTGGGCGTCGCCCTCGCCCAAGAGCTGTGGGGCGGCCGCTTCGAGGTTGTGGTGGCCACCCATCTGGACAAGGCCCACCTCCACAACCACTTCGTGGTCAACTCTGTGTCCTTCGCCGACGGCAGGCGCTTCCACCGAGACGCCGCCTGCTACCGCGCGATGCGCGAAGCGTCCGACGAACTGTGCCGGGAGCATGGTCTTTCGGTGGTGGAGAGCCCCGGGCGCGGCGGCGCGCGCCACCACGCCGAATGGCGCGCCGAGCGCGAGGGGCGCCCCACGTGGCGCTCGCTCGTGAAGGCCGACGTGGACGAGGCCGTAGGGCGTGCGGCGAGCATGCGCCAGTTCCACGCGAACCTGCGCGCGATGGGCTACGACGTGAAGGTGGGCAAGGACATATCGGTGCGCCCGCCCGGCAAGGAGCGTTTCGTGCGCCTGCGCCGCAATTTCGGGGACGCGTACTCGCAGGAGGGCATCGGCGCGCGCATCCTCGCCAACAGCCGCCAGCGCCTGCCCCTCGGCAGGCCGAGGCCCGCTCCCAAGGAGCGCCCGCCCGTGCCGAAGGGCACGCTCGTGAGCCTGTACCGCAGGTACATGGCGCTGCTCAACGGCGCGAAGAGGCAGAGGGCGCCAGGCGGGCGGGCGCATTTCCTGCTGCGCGAGGATCTGCGCGAACTCGAAGCCATATCGGGGGAGCTCGCGCTGCTCGCGCGCGAGGGGATAGAGACGCGATCCCAGCTGGCGGCATACGAAAGAGCCTTGGCCGACAAGTCCGAGGCGCTGCAGGCCGAACGCCGCGCGCTGCGCAACGAGGCGAGGCGCTCCAAGGCGGCGGGATCCCCCGCGCCCCCAAACCCCCGCATCGCCGAGATAGCGTCGGAGCTGCGGGGCGCAAGGCGCGAGGCGCGCGCCTGCGCGCGCATCCGGGCAAGAAGCGCCGAGCTGCCGGCCCGCATCGCGCAGATCGAGGGCGCCGAAGCGAACAGAGAGGAAAGGCAGGTGGAAGGTCATGGACGCATCGAGCGAGGCTGCTGAGCAGATCGTGAGGATGACGCTCGAGGGAACCGAGGTGGCGCTGCGCATCACGGGCGCCGGCGCGAAGAACGCGGCCGCCAGGCTGCTGGCGGCCGCGGCGAGCAACGAGAAAACCAAGGGCAGGGCGCGGCTTTCGGCGATGCTCAAATCGGGCCGTGAGCTGCGCGTGTTCCCCATCCGCTTTGACGATCTGAAAGGGTTCGCGAAGGAGGCCCGACGCTACGGCATCGCATACGCCGTCGTGAAGCAGAAGGACGGCGAATCCGTCGATCTTCTGGTGCGGACCGAGGACGCGAGCAAGGTGAACCGCATCGCGGAGAGGCTCGG
>OBXM01001666.1_pt1 | contig 12647 bp, 10 predicted proteins | sample 1538141 | NCBI WGS metagenome assembly OBXM01 (sample SAMEA2580153, study PRJEB22360) | human gut metagenome | biome: human gut; feature: human-associated habitat; material: faeces | place: Denmark | collected 2008/2010 | reverse complement strand
TTATTTTTCTGCCTTGAAAATCTACTTTTATAAGCCCCCAAAGCAACAAAACAACACAAATAGTAGAAAAAAAACTCACGTAAAAAATTCTTATTTTATTTTTCTGTGATTTTAATGAGGGAGATTTAATCTTCTTTGCCATATGCAATTCCTTTATTTTAGAAAGATATTTTTATTCTTTCCTTAAAAAGAAATTTCATACAGATGTGTTTTCTGCTTGTTCAGAATTTAAAATTTAATAATTATGTACGATAATCTAATAAAAGTTCTGTAAGTACTTCGCCTATTAAAGTGCCCGAATACTCTGCCTCTGTTATCGTATTCACCTCTGTACCCACTTCAATCAACAGAGAACCTTTGGTGGCGTTCATATTATATTTGCTATTTGAAAACATCATTGGGCGCATTAAATCTGCATATTTTCCACTGGCTTTTTGCTGAAAACGAAGTGCCAAACGCAGATTTTCCCGCCAGTCCGGAAAATCTCCCCAACCGCCATTATAATCGCAGCCGGCTAAAATCATAACCTGTGCGGCTTTGCGTCCTCCAATTTCAACCGTGGGCTTATATTTTACACCCTCATTGGTGGTCATTGAATCTCTGTGAATATCAATGGTCACCTGAATGGTCGGATATGCCTCTAGGTTTTTTTGCAAAACCTCCCAAGAACGGGCATAAGAACCGTTAAAACTCAAATCATTGACCGTTGTATCATGAATAACACCAATGCCCGCTTTCTCAAGTTCTGCCTTTATCTTTTCACCTACTGAAACCACATTCATTTCTTGATTTTGGGTGCGGGTGGGCATATCTTTATAGTAGAAACCGGTAAAGTTATCCATGTAAGCTTCTGATGTATGGGTATGATACAATAAAACCTCCGGTTCGCCGTTAGCTTTAATTTGTATGGCAGGATTATTTAAAAGCTCTTCCGCTAAATTTGTGCCGGAATCCGTAGAATCCTTTACATAGAAGTTGTCAACCTGTACACCGCCCTGTGCTTTAATCTCCTCTACCGGCAGTGATTCCCGATTGGGGTCAGGCTTTTCCAAATTTTCGGGCAGTTCAATTTCATGGTAAGGAACAATATCGCCCTCTTCAATCAAATTAAATTGCTCGTTCCACCATTTGCTTTCATTGGTTTCTGTTTTGCGTACCTCTAATTCTCCCTGTGATTTTTCTTTTGGCATAACCCCTGCGGTATATAACAAAATCTCCGCGCCTTCCTGCAAAGAGAGATTCTTAATTTTCAAAATCACACAAATCACACAAATTAAGACAGAACTGAAAACAGCAGCATTTTTCAGCACAGAGTTCCTCTGCAGATTCTTTCTTTTTTTCATAAGCGTACACTGTTTTTCTCCTTTCCCTTCATAAAATAAACAGACTCAATTACCATTTCTATCGATATAAAGACAGAATATTCAAAAAAATAGGTTTATTTTATCTTTGGTTTTTGATATAATATTATTTATCTATTAAAATTTCACTACAGGAGGGAATTTATGTCCATATATTCGGAAATAAAACCTGAAGTCAGACGTTTGGCTGATCTTTGCCTGACTCATAATAGAATCGATCCGGAACTCTACCTGCAGTATGATGTCAAGCGCGGTTTACGTGACGTAAACGGCAAAGGCGTTTTAACCGGTTTGACAAACATTTCTGAGATTATTTCATCTAAAGAAGTCGATGGTGAAAGCGTCCCCTGTGAGGGTAAGCTTTATTATCGTGGTTATAATGTAGAAGAAATCATTGAAAATCTGCCAAGCGACAATTTTGGATATGAACGAGTTTCTTATTTATTGTTATTCGGCAATTTACCTAACAAAGAAGAATTAAAAGAATTTTGCCGCCTTCTTTCTTTTTACCGCACTTTACCTACCAGCTTTGTACGCGATATTATTATGAAGGCACCCAGCAGTGATATGATGAATACCTTGGCACGCAGTGTGCTTACTCTCTATTCATATGACGAGGCGGCCGAAGATATTTCTGTTTCTAACGTTTTGCGGCAATGTATTCAGCTGATTGCATTGTTCCCGTTACTTTCGGTCTATGGTTATCAGGCTTACCGCCATTATCACGACGGACAAAGTTTATTTATCCATCAGCCCGACCCCAAGCTTTCCACTGCTGAAAATATCCTGCGGATTTTACGACAAGACTGTGAATATTCACCTTTGGAGGCAAAGGTTTTGGATACAGCTTTAATTCTGCATGCAGATCATGGCGGTGGCAACAACTCCACTTTTACCACTCATGTGGTATCTTCTTCGGGCACCGATACTTATTCTACCATTGCGGCTGCATTGGGTTCTCTGAAAGGCCCTAAACATGGCGGCGCCCATATAAAAGTCACCAAAATGTTTGAAGCCATTAAAGCTCATGTTTCCGATTGGACCGATAAAAACCAAGTAGCTGAATACCTCTCCAAAATTTTAAATAAAGAGGCTTTTGATAAAACCGGCTTAATCTACGGTATGGGTCATGCCGTTTATTCTATCTCCGACCCCCGGGCGCAGGTTATGGCACGTTTTGTCAAAGGGCTTTGTGAAGAAAAGGGCTACATGGATGAATATCAGCTCTATAAAAATGTGGAAGAGGTCGCTACGGAATTAATTACAGAAAGAAGAAAAATCTATAAAGGCGTCAGCGCCAATGTGGACTTTTACAGTGGTTTGATTTACAGTATGCTGAATCTCCCCATGGAGCTTTACACCCCTATTTTTGCAATCTCCCGTATTTCCGGTTGGAGTGCCCACCGCATTGAAGAAATTATCGGCGGCGGAAAGATTATTCGGCCTGCCTATCGTCCCATTTGCCCTCATCGCGATATTCATTCCATAGAATCGATTTGCTTAGAAGATTTAGATTTTTAAAGCTTGTGTCAAAATGAAGACGGCATTGGTAAAGTCACTCACTTTTTTGTCTTTCCTCTTTTAAAATCTGTTGTTTGTCTTATCGGATGTCTTCGGATGAGAGTCTTTTTACCTTCTTTGACTAATTTTTGCATTTTCTTTTCTATTTTGCCGCTGCCGGCGGTTTAATCCATCGTTTCTATGTTTGCCAAGTCAAAAAAACTATGCTATAATAATGATAATCTTCATTATAAGGCATGCAATGGGGCAACCCCAAAAAACAGAATTGATAGAACAATAGGAGGGATTTTTATGTCACCAAGAATGGTAGAGTTACACGATATTGATGTTCCTGAGTTTTTAAAAGTGCTGGATAGCTGTGTGGGTGAAGTTTATCTCATGACAAGAGATGGCGACCGTTTAAACTTGAAAAGTAAGCTCTCTCAGTTGGTCGGCTTAACAGCATTGATTGAAGGCGGCAAAATTGCCGAGGCCTTTATCATGTGTGAAAAAGAAGAAGATGAATCCAAAATCTTCCGTTTTAACCTTTATAAGGACGGTTCTTTCTTAAAAGAAGAATAATCACAAAAAAATAAAAAACACATGCTAATTCGGGTAGAATCTCTGCCCGAATTTGTTGAATCCGGTGAAAATATGGCAAGAAAAAGAAATCGAAAAACAGCTTCTCTTCGTCACAACACTGTAATTGCAATTTTACTGGTGGTGGTGGCGGTTTTGGCATTTGTCAATAATCCCAACCGTGTGTATCAGTGGCTCGGATTGGATTTTCTTTCTTCCTCTTCCGAAAACAACAGCTCACTTCCACAATCCGCACCCTCCCTTTCTGACAACGAAGATTTTATGGAGGTACACTTTTTGGATGTGGGACAGGGTGACAGCCAATTGATTAAAATTTTCACTCCCAATACCCCAAAAAAATATTTTACAATTTTAATTGACGCAGGAGAATATCAACACGCCGACGACGTTATCGCATATTTGCAGAATCAAAACATCCAAATGCTGAATGTTGTTGTTGCCACGCATCCCCATGCGGATCATATCGGCGCCATGTCTAAGATTATCCAAAACTTTGATATCGGCACCTTTTATATGCCCGTTTTAGAGGATGACCAAACACCCACCACCAAATCCTATGAAGCCATGCTGGATGCTCTTTTGGACCGGAATGTTCATGTGGAGGATATCCACGCAGGTACATACATTGACACCCCTATCGGCAGCAAAATTGAGGTGCTTTCTCCTAAGAAAAAAGAACGTTATGAGAATATCAACAATTATTCTGCTGTCATGCGGCTTACCTATGGAGAAAATTCTTTTCTGTTTACCGGTGATGCTGAAAAAGAAGTGGAAAACGATATTTTAGACCAATATTTTGATATACAATCGCAAGTACTGGCCTGCGGCCATCACGGTTCGAGCAGTTCAACTACGGAAAATTTTTTAGAAGCCGTTGCCCCTACTTATGCGGTTATCAGCAGTGAAAAAGGGAATTCTTACGGGCATCCCCATAAAGAAACCCTAGCTACCCTCAATCGTTCCGAAGTTGAAATTTTACGTACCGACACTCTGCAAACCATTGTCATCACAAGTGACGGCAAAAATCTAACGGTCAGAACACATCAGCCTTCTGCCCGAAAAACCGATTAAAAGCGAGGATTATATATGTTAAATGAAAACAAAAAAGCCTTTATAGAATTCATGATGTCAGCGGGCGTTTTGACCTTTGGTGATTTCACAACAAAGAGCGGCCGCAAAACACCTTACTTTGTCAATACGGGCAATTATAAAACCGGTGCGCAAATCTCAAAACTCGGCAGTTTTTATGCGGCATTGATTCAAGAATCTACAAATGGTGATTTTGATGCCATGTTCGGCCCCGCCTATAAAGGAATCCCTATTGCTGCCTCGGTTGCAGGAGCTTTATATCGTGATTTTGGAATTGATAAGCCTTATTTTTTTAACCGCAAAGAAGAAAAAGACCACGGCGAGGGCGGGAGCGTGGTGGGCTACAAACCGCAAAACGGCGACCGCATTATCATTACCGAAGATGTTATTACAGCGGGTACTGCGGTGCGGGAAACCATGCCTGTTTTGAAAGCCTGCGCCGATGTCACTGTACCGCATATGTTCATCAGTGTGGACCGCTGTGAGGTAGGCAATGAATCAGGTAAAACAGCCGTTATGCAGGTTCAAGAAGAATTTGGCATCCAAGTACATGCTATTATCCGTGTCACCGATATCCTCGCTTATCTGGAGCAATCCGGCACGTACAAGGATGTTGTTACCCGCATGAAACAATACATGAAAGATTATTGTATTCTTTAATCATTTTTAAAATCATTAAAAACAACTTTTCTTTAAACTACTCTATTTTTAAAGAAAAGTTGTTTTTTTGTTCCAAATATCTTATAATTTGATTATAACAACCTCTTTAATTTGTTTATATTATATAGTATTTTGAGAGGATGCGCCCATGAAATCTCTTTCTACTGTCTTTTCTCATCCAAATAGAAAACCTAAATCTATGCGTGTCATTATGGTTTTCAATCTCTGCGCTGTCGCAATTTTATGTATTGTAATGGTTTTTCTGACAGCCCTGCGGTCCATGGATGCGGCTGAAAAAAATCGGTTCCAAACTGCACTGCGAACCTTTACTGAACAGCTTGACAAACAAATCCATCAAGAGTTTATTTCCATCATCAATATTTCACAACAAATGCTGCCCAGCGGTCATATTGGTTCTATGGCGGAAATTTACTTGAATTCAACAACACCGTATGAAAAAATCACCAATAAAAAAACAATTGACAATTTAATAGGACAATCTGCCTTTTCCTCCAACCAAATCGAATTGGTTGCCTATTGGGAGAAAAATGCCAATTCCTTATGGATTAGCAACATGAGTGTGCAAAATGATTTTTCCCCTTTGCAGTATGATATTCTTTCCCAAACCACTTCTATTGATTTCCACAGTATTCACCGCACCGCTAATCGTTTTACTGATGCAGAGGTCTTCTCTATTGTAAGGCCGGTTTATTTCAGTGATGATAAATCACGTTACATTTATATCGAATACCGTACCGACATCGCCAGCAGTATAAAAGCTCTGGAAAAAGAGCAAGGTATCCCCTACCGCTTTATTCAACTGGATAAAAATAACGTGGTTCGCTACAGTACCACCGAAGATATCTCTGCCGGCACTGTTTTTAATCTTAATGGTGAAATATCGCGTACAGCCGATATGACTACGGGCCGTAACCAACAATATGTATGGTGCTATGCCCCTCAACAATTCGGCTTTAAAAATGTGCTGCTTTTACCACAGCAATATTATGATTCCGAACGGATTCAACTGCAGCGGGAAATTTTCATTTTTTCTTTATTTGCACTGTGTGTGATTTTATTGCTTTCATGGTTTTTTCATAACCGAATGTACCGTCCCTTAAAATTGATTGAAGAAGAATTTAAAGTAATGGGAAGCGGTGATATGTCTGTACGTCATCATACCTTTCCTATTGAAGAATATCAGGTCTTATATAATCATTTTCTCACTTTAAAACAGCAAGTTCACCAACTTATGCAGGATATTTACCGAAAGGAAAGTGAGAAACGAAAATTAGAGCTTGATAAGTTATATTTTCAAATTAACCCTCACTTTATTATGAACGCTTTATACTCAGCCCAGTGGCAGGCACGTTTGGGCAATCAGACTGCCATTGCCGACTATCTTTCTCATTTAAATTTTATTTTGGGTTACACACTGGATAAAGTAAGCCAAAATACCACGTTAAACTCCGAAATCAAAATGCTGACAGAATATTTATCCTTACAGCAAACCCGGCAAGACTTTGAGATACATATGAACATAACCCCAGGCATTTATCTCGATTCTCCCTGCGCACGGTTAATTTTGCAGCCCATTGCCGAAAACGCAATCTGCCATAATCTGCATGATTTTGGCAATCTCTGGATTGACATAGCGCCTACTGACAGGAATTTCGTGTTGGTGTCAATTCGCGATGACGGCGTCGGCTTTGATGATTCTTCTACCTCTTATAAAGATTCTTCTCCCTTTGAGGGTGAACGGCAGACCAAAAGTGGTATTGGTCTTCGGTATGTATGGTTAACTTTACAAGATTTTTATGGTTCTAATGCCACCATGGAGGTGCAAAGCAGCCCCGGCCAAGGTACTTCTGTAACCTTGTCTTTTCCAATTTTACCATAGATATTATCTTAATTTTTCACCAAACTTTAAAAGGAATTTAGGTGTATGCTATGATTCGTGTATTAATTGCAGATGATGACAAATTGGCACGCATGGGGCTTATCTCTTTAATACCCTGGGAAAAATGCAGCATGACGGTTGTCGGAGAAGTATCGAATGGAGAGAGAGCCCTTGCTTTTTTGGAAAACCACCAAGTTGATCTCTGTGTTGTGGATCTCGCCATGCCTGTCATGACCGGTTTGGAATTTATCCAGCAGGCCAGAATAAAATATCCGCGTTTACAGTATGTTGTCCTTAGTTTTCATGAAGATTTTGAAAATGTACAGGCAGCCCTGCGGCTCGGCACACTCGATTATATTTCCAAAATGCGTTTGGACCAAAAAGATTGTGAGGAGGTTTTTTTGCGTGTCGGCAAAATGATTTCCCAACTAGAGAGAGAATCTTTTGTGGAGAGTGACTCTTTGCCTTTAAAATCAGACTTGCAGGAGGAATGGCTGCAATTTTATTGGCTTTATTCCTCCCAAACGATGGATAACATCTTGCAGAGAACCGCGGCAAATGCTCCTTCCTGCCGCCAATTGGAACATATCCTAATTCGTCTGTTTGATAAAGCAAAAGAGCTCTTTCCTTTTGCTGTGCTCCCATCTGTTCCTTCTGTTCATCAGCCGGATATCGCTATAGAATGGCTGAAGCAATTTAAAAAAACATTGGAGCAAGCGTTGCCAAATGTTCATTCCCCTCAGCATGAGATCTGCGTTTTTCATGCGGTAAGCTATATTCGGCAGCACTTAAGCGAATCGCTTTCCATTCATCAGGTTGCTGCGCAGGTCGGTATCAGCCGCAGCTATTTTGCCGCTACCTTTAAAAAAATCACAGGATTCACCTTTAACAATTTTATTCGGCAAGAACGCATTGCAAAAGCTAAGCAACTTTTGCAATCTCACCAGGCTACCCCTTCTTCGGTTTCTCATCTGGTCGGATATGAAGATGAATCTTATTTCTGCCGTATCTTTACAGAACAGACGGGTTCTTCTATCAGCACCTTTTATCGCAAGTTTTGCTAGCTCCACAATAGAACCGATAATAACTTTATCAATTTCTCGTGTATAAGATAATCGTCTTTGAAAAATAAGACGATTATCTTATTTTTTTCGTAAATCTTAAAAACCTCATACGATTACCTGTTTTTTATTACTATAAAATATTGTATATTAGTTATACAATTTAGTAATAACGACAATTTATTACTAAAACATGAACGAGAGCATTTTGAAATGGAGGTACATTATGAAAAACATGAAGAAACTGGCTACACTTTCTCTTTCGCTTGTCATGATTCTTTCTTCGCTTTCCGGCTGTGGAGGAAATAATGTCGATAGCAGTAAAAAAGAAAGCAGCCAAGCACCTATCTCAACATCCTCTGAGGACAAAACAAATTCTTCCGATGGTGAGAATAGCGACACTCCGTCCAGTGACGATTTAGCTTTTAAAAAATTTGACAGCCCTGTTGATGTACACATCGGCATGAGTGTTTCTCCCATTGACACTACCCTCCCCTCCGGTGATTCCGCCCAAGACAACCAGTATACCCGTTATCTACGTGACAACTATAATATCAATGTCATTGTGGATTGGACCGCTGCGGAAGGCAACGACTATAATCAAAAAGTTTCTTTGGCCATTGCCAGTGACAGTTTGCCAGATGGTTTGGTTGCTAATGAACAGTCTTATTTACGCAAGGCTGCTAAATCCAATATGCTTAAGGACATTACTGATTTGTTTAATCAATATGCCTCCGAACAGGTAAAAGGTATTATTAGATCGACACAAGGACGTGCAATGGACAGCGTTACGTTTGACGGCAAAATGCAGGCTTTGCCGAATATCACGGTTGACACTGACGGGGTACATGTTCTCAATGTCAGAAAGGATTGGTTGGATGAATACAATTTAGAAATTCCGAAAACTTTAAATGATATTGAAAATATAGCCAAGGTTTTCAAAGAGAAAAAACCTGCCGGCGACCAGACAATTCCACTGACAGGACCAGACAAAAACGGCAGACTTTACTGTACTTTCCTAGAGGCCTCCAATAACAGCCATGGCTTTGATCCCGTATTTTCTGCTTATGATGTTTATCCCGGTTATTGGCTGGAAAACGAGCAAGGTGAAGTTACCTACGGTTCGGTGGATGAAAAGATGAAGCCTGCATTGGAGCGTCTTGCCAAGTGGTATGCCGAAGGCTATATTGACCCCGAAATGGGCACTCGTGATTCCAGCGGAGAAGTGATTAACGCTAACCAAGCCGGTATGTGGTTTGGTCCATGGTGGTCATTGGGATACGGAAATCTAGACTCTTTTAAAAATGATCCTACTGCCAACTGGCAGGCTTACCCTATTTTTGATGATGAAGGCAAATGGAATCTGCACATGAAAAATGTGGGTACAACCTCCTGCATGATCAGCAAAAAAGCTTCTGATGATACGGCCGCAGCCATTATTATTATGTACAATGCACTTGTACGTGATGAAGGAACTTTTGATACCTCTGTGGCTATCGGCTGGTATCCGCTGAGAACTGTTGCTGCTGCCGCCGACGAAGTAGAGCATGAATCCAGAGAACTTATAAAAATCTTAAACGGTGAAACCACTCCCGAAGACTACAACGACCCCACATCTATCTACAAACTGCTCTATCAGGATGCCCAAAAAGTAAAAAATGTTGTTCCCGGATACGAAAAAGGGAAAGAATTATCAGTTTCTGATTTTAGCATGGAAAATGAAGGTGACTTCCAGCGGATGTACTCTATCTTAATCGGTAACCGTCCCTATGCCACTGTGGAGCCCGATAAAAAGGTTTACAGCTTAACCTATAGTATGACGGAAACAATGGAACGTAAATGGTCCAATCTCAAAAAATTGGAAGATGAAACTATGCTGAAAATTATCACAGGACAAGAAGACATCAGCGCTTTTGATACCTTTGTTTCCAATTGGCATGCACAAGGCGGAGATGAAATTTTAAAAGAAGTATCCGCTTTAAAAGAATAACATCTGACAGATAATAAAAAATTCACTGCGGTGCTGAGAAAAACCTCCGCACCGCATCTGATTTTCAGGCTTTGAACAACCATCTATTCACATTTTCCATTAGAATATAAAGAAGATTTCATCTTCTTCTCTCATACAATCATGACTCATGCACTATACTTACGCGCAGAAAGGGATGGTTACGAACATGAAAAGGAAAATAACCGATCAATTACATTACAGCCTTATGATTTTACCCGGTTTTGTATGGCTGATATTGTTCAGTATTGTACCCATGGTAGGCATTGTAATGGCCTTTCAGGATTACAATCCCGGGTTAGGATATTGGAAATCAGACTGGGTAGGAGTTGATAACTTCCGATATCTTTTCTCTATGAGCGACGCTTGGCAGGTCATGACCAACACCGTCGTCATTGCCGTGTCCAAAATGATTCTGAATTTATTGGTTCCGTTGACTTTTGCTATTTTGCTAAACGAGATAAAAAATACAAAATATAAAAAAGTTGTGCAAACCATTGTCTATCTGCCTCATTTTTTGTCCTGGGTTATTTTAGCCAGCATTATTATCAATATTTTTGGCTATAACGGCGTCATCAATACAATCAGTGGCCTTTTTGGCCACGATGCCCGTGTATGGATGCAGGATTCTTCTATCTTCCGCCAATTGGTGGTCGGCACTGATGTTTGGAAAGAATTTGGCTATAATGCGGTTATTTACCTCGCCGCCCTAACAGGAATCAACCCTAATTTATACGAGGCTGCCGCCATTGACGGTGCGGGAAGATGGAAATCCATTTGGCATATCACCTTACCCGGACTCATCCCCACCATAGTCCTTCTCGGTGTATTGGGGCTGGGAAGTGTTTTAAATGCAGGGTTTGACCAGGTTTTTAATCTCTATAATAAACTTGTTTATTCCACCGGAGATATTCTGGACACATGGGTCTACCGCATGGGATTAATTGATTTACAGTTCTCATTGGCCACCACTGCGGGTCTTTTGAAATCTGCCGTAAGCTTTATTCTAATTGTTTTTTCCTATATTACCGCCTATAAAGTCGCACATTATAAAGTATTTTAAGGGGAGGGCATTGATATGATTGAAAATAAAACATTCAGCTCTCGTTTGTTCGATATTTTTAATGTCATTTTAATGGGAATTTTGGCTTTTAGCTGTATCTACCCGCTTTGGTATTCCCTGTGTCTTTCCCTATCAGATAAAACAGCGGCCAATTCAGGTATCGTCACTGTTTATCCCATAGGATTCACCATTCATTCTTACAAAGAAATCATGGGTGATTGGAAGTTTTTTAATTCTTTTTGGATTTCAATTCAGAGAACCGTTTTGGGAACCGCCTTTACCATGATTGTTTTAATCATGATGGCCTATCCTCTAGCCAAAACTAAAAAAGAATTTAAGCCGCGCAACATTTTGATGTGGATTGTTTTATTCTGCATGCTATTTAACGGCGGAACTGTGCCGTGGTATATTACCATGCAGAAATACCGCTTGATTGACAACATTTGGGGACTCGTTTTAGCAGGCAGTTTACCGGTCTTTAATTTGATTGTAATGATTAACTTTTTCCGAGGCATTTCTCCGGATTTAGAAGAGGCCGCGGTAGTAGACGGTGCCAATCCGTGGCGAATTCTCTTTCAAATTGTAGTTCCTGTTTCCGTCCCTGTTTTGGCTACCATTGTGCTGTTTACCAGTGTGTATCATTGGAATGAATTTTTCCAAGGCTTGGTTCTCACCACGGGAGAAACCCATTACCCTTTACAGACCTATATTAAACAACTGGTGGTCAATATTCAAACGACAAACCTCACCAAAGACCAAATTGAAAACCTAAGCAAGCTTTCTAACAAATCGTTAGATGCCGCCAAGGTTTTTATTGCAATGATTCCTATGCTGCTGGTCTATCCTTTTCTGCAAAAATATTTTGTTACCGGTATTATGTTGGGCGCTGTCAAAGAATAATTTTTAAGCCAATTTTATCAATGCCAGACAGACACTTCTAGTTTATCGTAATGACAATTTTTTAAATAATTTTTTGAAACACGCAGTTCATTCCATACAATGAACATCTGGCTTTTTCCCAAAAGTAAATTAAGAAAGACTCTGTAAAACTTTACAGAGTCTTTCTTAAAATTGAATTTGATCGATTGAGTTGTTTTATCATTCATTCTCATAAAGGCTTAAAGCATAAAGAGCCGTAAGGCCCGCACCTGTTCCGCCCTTACTCTGGAACGCAAAATCAGGAGTTTCTACCCAGGATGTACCGGCAATGTCCAAATGCATCCATGGAATATCCTCCACAAAGGCACCCACAAACAAACCGCCTGTAATACTGCCGCCGTATTTGCCGCCAAGATTTTTAATGTCGGCAATATCACTCTCCAACATCTTATGATATTCAGGATAGTCAGGCCATAATAAATAGCGTTCTCCGTAAACAGCGGCGGCTTTCTCCAGTTCGCCCCAC
>OBXM01001662.1_pt1 | contig 12661 bp, 9 predicted proteins | sample 1538141 | NCBI WGS metagenome assembly OBXM01 (sample SAMEA2580153, study PRJEB22360) | human gut metagenome | biome: human gut; feature: human-associated habitat; material: faeces | place: Denmark | collected 2008/2010 | reverse complement strand
TACGAGGATATCGGAAGAGATTTGAGAAAGCTTGGGGCAGACATAGAGGAAGATGAGCTGTGATGATCGTGGCAATGGATTTTTTGCTCCAGACCAGAGTCTTCCGGTGATCAGTGTGTCAGGTGCGCGGGTCCCAATGATGTTACGTGAGAACAAGTGATCAGATAACAGGTGAAGAGAAAATGTTATTTAGAAGAAGAGGTCTTGGATTTGGAAGACGCGGCTTCAATTTCCATTTCGGGAGAAGAAGCAGCAACGGATTTGGAATGTACAACAGGAGAGGAGGAAGAAAGACGGGGATCATCATTGGAGTGATCCTGGCGATTCTCGTCATTCTTCTCGTTCTTGTCTTTTCGATACGGATCAAGGATGTGGAAGTGAGCGGAAATAAGCAGTATACGAAGGAACAGATCGAGTCGCTCTTATTTGACGGCAAGTGGTCCAGAAATTCCGCGTTCTGCTATTATCAGAACCGGTTTAAGGAGCACAAGTCCATTCCGTTTATCGAGGAATATAAGATCAATTTCAAGAGCCCCACAAAGGTGGAGGTTGTTGTGTTTGAGAAGAGCGTTGTGGGCTGCGTCTCCTACATGAGCAGCTACATGTACTTTGATAAGGACGGAATCATTGTGGAGAGCTCTTCCGAGCAGCTTCCGGGCGTTCCGGTGATCACTGGTCTCGAGTTCGGACATATCGTCCTGCACCAGCCGCTTCCGGTGGCGGATCAGGATATTTTCGGCGAGATCTTAAACCTGACCCAGGTGCTGAATGTCAGCGATATCCAGGTGGACAAGATCAACTATAACAGCTACAATGAGGCGGAGCTTGTGATGGGGGACATCACGGTGGAGCTTGGAAATTCGGATAGCCTTGACGGAAAGATCGCGGAGCTTCACGATATCATGACGGAGCTCACAGGACTTTCGGGTACGCTGTATCTGGATACCTATGACGAGACGAATTCCAGCCCGACGTACCGTTTTGTGAAGAAGAATTAGAGTAACGATTCATCAGGTCTGCGCACTTGCTGCGCTGACCGTAAGAAAGCTTAGGCCGGGGACAGCGGAAAATCAGTGTTTTTTTCAAAAAAACCATAAATTTAAGGTTGATATTTTTCAAAAAATCAAATATGATATATGTTAGATTAACTTGGGATTTTTATGACCATGCTAATACAGATGTAATAGATTGATAGATATTAAAGGAGGAGACATTCTTGTTAGAGATTAAGATAAACGAGGCAGAGAATGCCGCAAGAATTCTTGTGATCGGTGTCGGCGGTGCCGGAAATAACGCGGTAAACCGCATGGTAGAAGAAAATATTATGGGCGTTGAGTTTATCGGTATCAACACAGATAAACAGGCGCTTCAGTTCTGTAAAGCTCCGACTGCCATGCAGATCGGTGAGAAGCTCACAAAGGGACTCGGCGCAGGCGCAAAGCCGGAGATCGGCGAGAAGGCAGCTGAGGAGAGCCAGGAGGAGATCTCCCAGGCACTTAAGGGCGCAGATATGGTATTCGTTACCTGTGGTATGGGCGGCGGAACCGGTACCGGTGCAGCTCCGGTGATCGCTCAGATCGCAAAAGACATGGGAATTCTTACAGTCGGCGTTGTAACAAAGCCGTTCCGCTTCGAAGCCAGACAGAGAATGAACAACGCGTTAAAGGGAATCGAGAACTTAAAGAACGCAGTGGATACTCTGATCGTGATCCCGAACGACCGTCTCCTTGAGATCGTTGACAGACGGACAACCATGCCGGATGCATTAAAGAAAGCCGATGAGGTTCTTCTCCAGGCAGTACAGGGAATCACAGACCTGATCAATGTTCCGGGTCTTATCAACCTTGACTTCGCTGATGTTCAGACTGTTATGACAGATAAGGGCATCGCTCATATCGGTATTGGTAAGGCGAAGGGCGACGAGAAGGCACTTGAGGCTGTTAAGCAGGCTGTATCCAGCCCGCTTCTTGAGACAACCATCGAGGGTGCTTCCCACGTTATCATCAACATTTCCGGCGACATCAGCCTGATTGAGGCAAACGAGGCTGCTGGCTATGTTCAGGAGCTTGCAGGCGATGACGCTAACATCATCTTCGGCGCTATGTACGATGAGAATGCGGAGGACGAGGTAACGATCACAGTTATCGCTACAGGCCTTGACGCACACGGTGCAAACACACCGGTTGAGCGCGCAATGAAGGATTTCACAAACTACAAGACAAAGGTACCGGCTCAGCAGGCTCCGGTTCAGAGAACTGCTCCGTCCGTAAAGACTCCGTCTGAGGCAGCAGCTACAACAGAGACTTCCGTACCGAAGTACAACATCCCGACTGGAAATGCCCCGGTTTACCGTCCGGCACAGCGCGGCGAGACCCAGATCAATATCCCGGATTTCTTAAAGAACCGCAGATAAGATTCTGAGGACGGACAAGCCGTATTGGAATTTAATTTATGGTAACTATTCAGTACCTTCATAGTTACGTGCAAAAATCCATTCCAGATCAGCTTCGCTGATGGGATTTTTGCCTTCCAGCCTATGTTTTCTTACGGTCAGCGCAGCAAGTGCGCAGACCTATTGAACAGTTACAATTTATGAACATATTGAGACCTGGAAGAGAGAAATCTTTTCCAGGTCTTTTTGTGTAATAGGAAATTCCGAGGAATTCCCTATTACACAAAAGGCACTAACGTGCCAATGATGCGCACTCGCGCAAAATATTTCTAAAATTTCACCGCAGATCGCGACAAAAAATGTCCAGATCTGCTTTCTTTTTGTTCTTCTTTTTTCGTGTATTCCGCAAATGTCTGCGGAAATCTCTGATCTTCATGAAAAAACAGGAGAGATTCTGTTAAAACGACCCGACGGGTTTTCAAATTTCTCGTCCCTGCTTTGACAAATTCTGGAGAGAAAGACAGGTATACTATGGGAAAACATCAGAAAGGGATGCCAGGGAAAGGAGGAAGTCCGGTGGAGTATGATTGGTACGCCGATCTCTTTTTTCTGGAGGAGGTGTACCGGGATGTTTTGATCTTATGGCTGGCGGCGGTGCTTATGAGAAGGCGGGCAGAGGTCTTGAGACTTCTGGGCGCCGGGATCGCCGGGGGACTCTGCAGTACTGGAAGCGTTTATCTGGAACTTATGGGAAGATATCCTGCAGGCGGACAGCCGGTATTTGCTGGGATATGGGAAGTTTGGAAACTGCTGGTGACAGGATTTTTGATGATCTGGATCGCTTTTCCGGGAAAACAGACCATGCGCCAGGAGAAAAGGAATGCTTCTGCAGATAGCGGAGATTCCTGGATGAAAGTTTTGAAGTGGCGCGGGAAGGAACTGGGAGTCCTGATCTTATCCGCAGGGATTTTGCAGAGTGGGCTGGCGATTCTGCGGGAGCGGTGTTTTCTTACCGGCTGGAAAAGTCTGATGTTTATGGGATTTTTCTGTATGGGAGTTCGTTTCTTGGCGGTAGCTCTTGTGAGGCGGCCGATGATCGGGAAAACACGGTATCAGGTCCGTCTTTTCTTAAATGAAAAGTCGAAGGAGTTCACGGCGATGGCGGATTCAGGGAATCGGCTCGTGGAGCCTGTGACGGGAAAGCCGGTGAGCATTATCGCGGCGGCGGATGCGAAAGAGTTCTTAGGCGAGAAGGCGGGAGTCCTTATGATCCCATACCGGGCTGTCGGAACGGAAAATGGAATGCTGCCGGGAGTTCTCTTTGACCGGATGGAGGTCATGTCCGAAGAGTGCGGGAGTATCTGGATCGAGCGTCCGATCGTGGCGATTTCGAAGGAACCTCTGTTTTTCGGGAAGGATTTTACGATGATACTGCCGGAGTGTCTGGTGTCAGGGGAAAATGTGTCTGTGGCAATAGGGGATTGACATGAAGTATGAATGACGATGTGTGAAAAAATAACTGTGAAGGTGACTAACAGTTAGAAAAAGGAGAGAATGAGTATGATTATGAGAATTTCTATGCCAAACCGGTTCCGCCTCAAAAAAGTGATGGGGTTCCGCACGATGATCCGTCCAGAGCGTGGGGAGATCCATTATATTGGAGGTGCGGATATTCTTCCGGCTCCGCTGTCACTGAAGGAGGAGACTGAGGCGTTAAATAAGTTTGGAACCGAAGAGGAGAAAGAGGCAAAGGCAGAGCTGATCGAGCACAATCTCCGCCTGGTCGTCTACATAGCAAAGAAATTTGATAATACCAGCGTTGGCGTAGAGGACCTGATCTCCATCGGGACCATTGGACTCATCAAGGCCATCAACACCTTTAACCCGACGAAAAATATCAAGCTGGCGACCTATGCGTCCAGATGTATTGAGAATGAGATCCTGATGTATCTTCGTAGGACCAGCAAGATGAAGCTTGAGGTTTCCATCGATGAGCCGTTAAACGTGGACTGGGACGGGAATGAGCTTCTGCTGTCGGATATTCTCGGGACGGAGGAGGATGTGATCTATAAAGACATGGAGGATGAGGTGGAAAAAGACCTTCTTAAGAAGGCGGTGAGCCGCTTAAGCCCGAGGGAGAGAAAAATCGTGGAGCTGCGCTATGGTCTGAAGCGCCGGGATGGGGCGGAGATGACGCAGAAAGAGGTGGCGGATCTCATGGGGATCTCCCAGTCATATATTTCGAGGTTGGAGAAGAAGATCATGATGAGGCTGAAGAAGGAAATCGTGAAATTTGAATAAGAAAATTAAAAAGACTGCCCGGCTGATGAATCAGGTTCATCGGTCAGACAGTCTTTTAAATTATTCCTGATCGTACAGCTTCGTATACAGCGTCTCACAGAGCGAATCCGCATAGGACTGGTCAGGGATGTCGCGGCCGGTGATGAGGAAATCCTGGATCAGCTCGAAGCGCTTGAGACTCAGTTCCTCGCCGGAGAGGTCCGGGTCTTCCATCAGAAGCTGCTCATCCAGCTCTTTTGCGGAGTAATTCTTTAAGAACCAATCGATGATCTCCTGGGTCTGGCGTTTTTCATCGTCGGCTTCCACCTTTAACTCGGCAGCGCGCTTCCTTGAGGAGACTGCAACGACAAAGCTGCCGATGGCGAGAACAACGAGAACGCCCTCAAACATATATTTCTGGAATCCTGCCATTGGGAGATGGAAAATTCCCAGAAGGCAGAGTGCCGCGCCGATGGCAAGTACCCCGCCGACTAAGAAGAACGCGGATGCGGAGGAACTCATGTCATCGTAGCGCTGGCCCTTATCCACGTAGGCGTGGACCGGCTCAGCGGCCGGGGAAGACTTCTCGGGTGGATTATCCTCGGAGAACTCCGTATCAGTCCCTTCACCGGAAAACGGATCCATCTCCTGCGCCATGGCGGCAAGCTGTTCTTCCTGTTCCTTCTTTTTCATGGCTCCCGCCACTTCTTTTGATTCCACGAGGGGACCGCCGCAATCGCTGCAGACTTTGATTCCCTCGACAAATTCCATATCGCATTTCGGACAATAAGGCATAATCTGTACCCCCATATTAAAAATACATTGCATATTACGGTCTGCGCTTTCACACTAAGCGCTGCTTTGCGGCTGCCGTAATCCGCTTCGCCGCTCGTGCCAAACATGCGAGCATGTTTTTCACTCACTTACTGCTCAGCATATCATAAATTTTCTATTTCGTCCACAGTTTGGGCAGTTTTGCACTTCCATTTAGGTAGGAAATCGGTTAAAATAGGAGCGAGTCCTGTCCGTATGGAATGGAGAGAAAGAGGGCGGACGAAAGAGAAACAGAAAGGGGCAGTTTTGTATGAAAATTGCAGTTGTAACAGACAGCAACAGCGGAATCACCCAGGCTCAGGCAAAAGAGATGGGAGTTGCGGTTCTGCCAATGCCGTTTATGATAGATGGAGAAACATATTACGAAGATATCACACTGACACGGGAGCAGTTCTACCAGAGATTAAAGGACAATGCTGATATCGCTACCTCCCAGCCCACACCAGATTCCATCCTGAAGATGTGGGACAAGCTCTTAAAAGAGTATGACCAGATCATCCATATCCCGATGTCCTCCGGACTTTCCGGATCCTGCTCCACAGCGATGATGCTGGCGGGAGAGGATGAGTACGAGGGAAAAGTGTTCGTCGTTGACAATCGACGGATCTCCGTGACCCAGTATCAGTCTGTAAAGGACGCGCAGATGCTGGCAGCTATGGGGATGGACGGAACGCAGATCAAGAAGCGCCTGGAGGAGACTGCGGCTGATTCCGTCATCTTCATCACCGTCGATACCTTAAAATACCTGAAAAAGGGCGGCCGGATCACACCGGCTGCAGCGGCTCTCGGCACACTTTTAAAAATCAAGCCAGTGCTGATCATTTTAGGTGAAAAGCTTGATTCCTTCGCGAAAGCCCGTACCATGAAGCAGGCAAAGACCATGATGATGAACGCGATCCAGAAAGAGCTGGACGGGAGGCTTCACGACAGTGAGTGCAGAAACTGCCATCTGGCAATCGCCCACACCGACAACGAGGAAGCAGCGCTGGAGTTTAAGAAAGAGGTCGAAGAGCGCTTCCCGAATGCTGATGTATACATGGCACCGCTTTCCTTAAGCATCGCGTGCCATATCGGACCGGGCAGCCTTGCTGTGACGGCAACGAGAAAGATGGAAGAGGAACATGAGAAAAATTAGGGAAAGGATCCGGAAAATTTACCGGAAGCATACGCCGAGCGTCAAGGTTCCCCTGATCATCCTGATGGTGATGTTCTGTATGATCCCGCTTCTCGTGGAGAGCCGGATCCTTGCCAGTTCCTCAAGACAGAGTCAGGTGGAGCGCCGGATCATTGATGTCCAGAACCAGTGTCAGATCCTGAGCAATAAGATGTCAAGAACTGGATATCTCACAAACTCGGTGGTGGACAACGCCGCCATCGATACGGAGCTCTCCCTGCTCTCGGATATCTTCAGCGGACGGATCCTGATCGTAAACTCCGGGTTTAAGATCGTAGAGGATACGTTTTCTCTCTCGAAGGGAAAGACATTGATTTCCAATGAGGTGATCAGGTGCTTCCAGGGTGAGAATACGAGCCGGTATGACAGCCTGAAACACTATTTCGTCCTGGCAATCCCAATTCCGGAGTTTGAGCAGGAGACGGGAACCATCACAACGGGAAAGACTGCGGGCGTGATGATCGTGACAGCGTCGACGGAGAGCATGTACAGTCTGGAGGACAGTCTGAATGATAAGGCATCCCTGTACGAGATGATGATCTTCGTGATCCTGCTGATCCTTGCGGTCCTCTCGGTCCATTTTATCATGAAGCCCTTTGGAAGCCTGATCGCGTCGATCCGGCGTGTAGGTGAGGGAAACCTGGATGAGGATGTCAATGAGGAGGCGTACCGGGAGACAAAGCAGATCTCCGAGACCATCAATAAAACCCTGGAGAAGCTGAAGGCCGCGGACCAGTCGAGACAGGAGTTTGTTTCCAATGTCTCCCATGAGCTCAAGACTCCGATCACGTCGATCCGTGTCCTTGCGGATTCCCTGATGGGAATGGAGGACACGCCGAAGGAACTTTACCAGGAATTCATGCACGATATCTCCGATGAGATCGACCGTGAGAGTAAGATCATCGACGATCTTCTGACTCTGGTCCGCATGGACAAGGCGTCCTCGGGACTTTCCTGCAGCCAGGTCCAGATCAACGGACTGATCGAGATGGTCTTAAAACGCCTGCGTCCCATCGCCAGAAAGCGGAATATCGAGCTGATCTTCGAGAGTAAGCGCGATGTCTCAGCGGATATTGACGAGGTGAAATTCTCCCTGGCGGTGAATAACCTGGTGGAGAATGCGGTCAAATATAATAAGGAAGACGGATGGGTCCGGGTCACACTGGATGCCGACCACAAGTTCTTCTATTTAAAGGTTGCGGATTCCGGAATCGGTATTCCTGCGGAGTTTAAGGAGCGCGTGTTCGAACGCTTCTACCGCGTGGACAAGGCGAGATCCAGGGAGACCGGCGGAACAGGGCTTGGACTTGCGATCACGAAAAGTGTGGTCCTGATGCATCACGGCGCGATCCGTGTGGACAGTGTCGAGGGCGAGGGAAGTACCTTTATGGTACGGATCCCGTTGATCTATATTCCGTAGGAGGGAGAAAAATGAAGAAATTTAGGATGTTTCGGGTGTTTTTTCTCCTCTTCGCGGTTCTGTTCGCCTTAAGCGGCTGTACGGGAAAGACGACCGTGGAGCAGAGCGGAAATGCCTATACGATCTACTATTTAAACACGTCCGGGATCCAGCTCGTTGGAAGCGAGTACCGGACGGAGACGACGGACCTGGATGCACTGGTCCGGGAACTTCTCGATAAGATGGGAAATGTGCCGGCGGATCTCGACTGTCAGAGAGCGCTGCCGGAGCGGATCGAAAAGATCACCTACCGGATCGAGGGGAATGTTCTGTATTTATATGCAGATGCCAACTATGCGCTGATGAATTCGGTGCAGGAGATCCTGTGCCGGGCGGCGCTGACGAAAACACTGACCCAGATTCCGGATATCGAGTATCTGAGCATCTACTGCGCGGAGCAGCCGATCACGGACGCTGCGGGAAACCCGGTGGGAATGCTTTCCGCCTCTGATTTTGTGGACAGCATCCGCGATGTCAACTCCTTCGAGCGGACGGAGCTGACGCTGTATTTTGCCAATGAGGCGGGAGACCAGCTGGTGGAGGAAAAGCGGGAAGTTATGCAGAACAGCAATACATCCCTGGAGCGCCTCATCGTGGAACAGCTGATCGAAGGTCCTCAGGAGCTTGGACATTATGCGACGATCCCGTCAGATGTGAAGCTTTTGAATGTGTCCGTCAATGATTCGGTCTGCTCGATCAACCTTGACGCGGCGTTTTTAAACAGCACTCTGGATGTGGCGGCATATATTCCGATCTATTCCATCGTGGATTCCCTTGCGGAGCTCTCGACGGTGAGCCGTGTGCAGATCCGGATCAACGGATCCCAGGACGATGTGTTCCGGGACCAGATTCCGTTAAGCACGGTATTTGAACGAAATTACGATTATATCGTAGGAGGAAAAAACGATTAAAAGACCTTTGCTGTGTGTGACAGGGGGATTGGTACTTGGAGAGGCACTGAACCTGTGGATCCCGGCAGAGCAGATGATTTTTGGACTGGCAGTCTGGCTGCTCTTTTTGGTGTGCGTGTTTGCCCGCCGGAAGAGCAGATATGGGCTGCCGGTCTTTCTTTTTGTGGCGGGAATGTCTGCCGGATGTCTTCGGATGGGAGCGGAGCAGGCGGTTTTCTCCCGGGAGGAGGGATTTTTCCGGGAGGAACATGAGGATGGCGTGGTTCTTCAGGGAACTGTCCAGTCGGTGAAGGAGAAGGATGGGACGCTGGAGGTCGCGCTTAGGGACTGCGCAATGGAAGGCAAAGATGGGGAGTCTGGTGAGAAGCTTCGAAGAGTTTTATGTTATCTGGATGTGAATAAAACAGGGGAAGCAGCTGAGGCGGTTTCGAAGCAAAAACCATCACCCGCTGTCGGTGAGAAAATCCGAGTCTTCGGAGAGGGGAAAGCGGCAGATCCGGCGAGAAATCCTGGGGTGTTTGACTACCGTCTGTATTGCAGGTCCCGCGGAATTTCCGGGATCATCTATGTGGAGGGATATACGGTGACTGGCGGGAAGGTACATGTATTTTCGGACAGCCTGTACCGGATCCGGAGGTGCCTTTCTGAGCGGTTAAAGGCGATCGCTCTCCCGGAGGACGCTGGAATTCTGTCGGCGGTTCTCTTTGGGGAGAAGGATGATCTGGACAGTGAAATTTATGAACTTTACCGGAAGAATGGGATATCCCACCTCCTTGCCATCAGCGGGCTTCATGTCTCCATTGTGGGACTGGGAATCTGGAAGATTTTCAGGAAAGGCGGGGCGGGGTTCTGGATCTCCGGGATCTTCGCAGGGGGATTTCTCTGCGCCTACGGCATGATGGTGGGCAGCGGCGCGTCTGTGGCCCGGGCGGTGTCAATGGCAGGGCTCTCCTTTCTCGCGGCGGCCGTAGGGCGGACATACGATCTTCCGACGGCAATGTGTATTCCGGCGGCAGGATTGCTGCTTGCCCATCCGTATCTGCTGTCCCAGGCGTCCTTTCAGCTGTCCTTTCTTGCGGTGACATCACTGATCTATCCCGGCAGGCTTTTTTCTTCGCGGGGGGAAAAGCTTTTTACGGATGAAAAAATATCTGCGGCAGCGTCCGCGTTCTTTACAAGTCTTTCGATCCAGGTGGTGACAGCGCCGGTCATTCTCTGGCATTCTTTTGGGATACCGGTCTACGGGGTGTTCTTAAATCTAATTGTGATCCCGCTTATGACGTATGTGGTCATATCGGGATTTCTTGGACTAGGTCTGTCTTTTTTATCAGAATCGGTTGGGGGTGCGATGCTTGGAGGCGCGCATTATATTTTAAAATTTTATGAGGTGATATGTAATTGGACAGGGGAGCTTCCGGGGGCAGAGCTGGTGCTGGGGCAGCCGGAAATATGGAAAATTGGGTGTTATTATGGATTGATGATATTCGGAGCAGTTGTTTATGAGAGGGGGATGGAGATTGCGGAAAATAAAAAACATCGCCTGGTGTTATTATGCGCCGCCTGGCTTGCGGCATTTCTTTTTCTGCTCCCATCCCGCCAAACCGGACTCTCCGCCACATTCCTCGACGTAGGCCAGGGCGACGGAATCGTTCTGCGCTCCGAATCCCATACGATCCTGGTGGACTGCGGCAGCAGCCAGCAGAAATCCATCGGAGAGAAGGTTCTGGTGCCGTATCTTAAGAGTCAGGGGGTGACGCGTCTGGATCTTGCTGTCATGACCCACGGGGACCAGGATCACATGAACGGGATCCGGTATCTTCTGGAACACCCGGAATCGGGAATCCGGGTGGGAGGTCTCATGATGCCGGAGGCGGGAAAGGATGAGATCTACAGGAAGATGGCGGAACTTGCGAAAAAGCGGGATATTCCTGTTTTTTATGCCAAAAAGGGAGATATATGGAATAACTTTCCGGGAAAAGGAATGTCCATGGAATGCCTGTCGCCGGATGGCGGAACAGAGTTCACGGACCGGAATGAGGAATCCCTGGTATTCCGCCTGACCTACGGACGTTTTTCCATGCTCCTCACGGGAGATATGGAGACATCCGGGGAGGAAACACTTTTGACTTCCGGCGTTCTGACTCCGGTGACGATCTTAAAAGCCGGACATCACGGTTCCGCCACCTCATCCAGCGAAGAGTTTATAGAAAAACTGTCCCCATCCGTGACGATCCTCTCCTACGGAAGAAAGAACCGGTACGGACATCCAGCGGAGAAAGTCCGGAAGCGGCTTTTAGAACATGGATCAAAGATCTATGAAACAGGCCTTTCCGGCGCTGTCATGGTCCGGACAGATGGAAAGAAACTTAAAATAAAAACGATGCTTCCGCTTGACACAGACTGACCGTGCTTTACATCGGAAGGAAAAGTTTTAATTTCCGCTTACAAGGATTTTACAAAAAGTCCGTTTTGCATTTTACATCGCGTTTCTATAATGCATTTTGTCTGGAGGAAACAAAATGAAAGGATTCTATTTTTCATCGACGCTCATGTGGGACGCCGATGCAGAGACGCTCATGAGGACGGCAGCGAAGAAAGGCGCGGCTTGACCGTATTTCGGATATTTGATAAAATAAGAAAAGTTTTAGATGATCAATACGACAGTTCACGGAGGCGGCTATGCAGATATTAAACCAGGATATTAAGGATAAGACATTTAGGAGAGTCTATTTGCTGTTTGGGGATGAGCCGTTTCTTGTGAACAGTTATAAAAAGCGTCTCCGGGAGGCGATCGCCGGGGATGACACGATGAATTATAATTATTTTGAGGGCAAGGGACCGGATGTGAAAGAAATCATTAGTCTCGCGGACACCATGCCTTTTTTTGCTGAGCGGAGACTTGTGTTGATCGATGGCAGCGGATTTTTTAAGAGCAGTGCGCCGGAGGAGCTTGTGAATTATATCCCGGAGATCCCGGAGTCTACATGTATGGTGTTTGTGGAGAATGAGGTCGACAAGAGGAATAAGCTCTACAAGAAGGTGAAGGACAACGGGTATGCAGCGGAATTAAAGAAGCAGGACGCGGACCAGCTGATGCGCTGGGCAGCGGGGATCCTTTCGAAGGACGGGAAGAAGATCACGCGCCAGGTCATGGAGTATTTTATGGAGCGGACAGGGGATGACATGGAGAATATCAGGATGGAGCTGGAGAAGCTGATCTGCTATACCATGGGGCGCGAGGTGATCACGAAGGAGGACGTGGAGGCTGTAGGGACGGTCCATGTGACGAACCGGATCTTTGAGATGGTGACGGCGATCGTGGCGGGGAATACGAGGAAGGCGATGGATCTCTATGAGTATCTGCTGACTCTGAAGGAGCCGCCGATGCGGATCATGTTTTTGATCGCGAAGCAGTTTAACCAGCTTCTGCAGGTGAAGGAATTGGCGGGGAAGGGGGCGCAGAAGAGTGAGATCGCGTCCAGGGTGAAGGTACCGCCGTTTGTGGCGGGGAAGCTGATGGCGCAGGCGAGGGCGTTTACGAAGGAACAGATACTTTCTTATGTGGAGTTTTGTGTGGAATCGGAGGAGGCTGTGAAAACCGGTCGACTCTC
>OBXM01001654.1_pt1 | contig 12745 bp, 10 predicted proteins | sample 1538141 | NCBI WGS metagenome assembly OBXM01 (sample SAMEA2580153, study PRJEB22360) | human gut metagenome | biome: human gut; feature: human-associated habitat; material: faeces | place: Denmark | collected 2008/2010 | reverse complement strand
GGAAGGTAAAGAGCGCGGCCACTGCGCGAGAAGTGGCGAAAACAATATACGAGGAGGTCGTCCACCGACACGTCGAACAGGCGCGCGACGGCCTGCAGCGAGTCGAGGTTGGGCGAGCCGCCGCCCGTCTCCCACTTCGACACGGCCGTGCGCGACACGTACAGCCTGGCGGCAAGCTGCTCCTGGGTCAGGCCGCGCTCGGTGCGCAGCGCTTTCAGCTTCTCTCCGAAATCCATGGGACGCGCCCCCTTTCAGGCTCCCAAGATGGCTGAGCCGCATCGCTCCGGCAAGACACGATTCGTGTCATCGCCCGTCCACGCAGGTCGCAGGCTTGCGCGCGACTACGGCGATCGTCGGGCTCACCTCGTCGAGAGGTGCGCCAGCCGCGTCGCCGACAAGCTCCGCCTTTTCGAAGCCGGCTTCTTCGAGCTCCGCCGAGAGCGTTGCAGGCGCTCCTTCTTCGACGGTTCGTCAGCATTCGAAGCGATCATTCTACCATCTGATATCATGCTGTTTCCGAACATGACGCCGCGACCGAAGGAGCACCGTGGAGAAGCTGCCGCCCATCGAGAAAGTGTACGAGGCATGGTCCGCCGTCGCCGACAGACGCGTCGAGCTGCATCCCGACGAGCGCGGCCTCGATGCCGATCGAGTCGAAGCGTCGGCGCGGGAAGCCTACGACGCGCTGGGCGCGCTCGACATAGCCGTCAAACGAGGGTCGGCCAGACCGCCGAAGTCCTCGAAGGCGTGAGGGAGAATTCTGATCGAGCGAGGGCGCGTCAGCCGATGCGCCCTCGCTTCTATGTTTCCGCACGTTGAATTCCAAGCGGCATCAAGAGCCGTCGTGGACGAGCTTGAGACCGATGACGCAAGCTATGAGGCCGATGATGAGCAGCACTTTCGCCACCGATACGGGCTCTGTTCCCGAGAGCATGCCGTAGGCGACCGTGAGCGAGGCGCCGATGCCGACCCAAACGGCGTACGAGGTGCCCGTTGGCAGCGTTTTGACCGCGTAGGACAAGCCGACCATGCTCAACGCCAGCGCAACCAGGAACACGATCGAAGGCGCTAGCCTGGTGAACCCCTCCGCGCGCCCGAGCGCCGTGGCCCACACCGCTTCCAAGACGCCCGATACGATAAGAACGACCCATGCCATGAGAAGACCCCTTTCGTAGGTTATGCGCCGTCTTTTCGATCCTGGTACGGCTGCCCTCGTCAGGGAATCATGCGAAACGATGAAACGCCTTCAGTGTAGCAAACCGGAGGCGCATCGGAAATCGGAAGCCATCGCCTTTTCGCCCGGAAAACACGGTTCCAGGTGCGATTCCGTGTTTTCCGGGCGACGATGCGCGCAGAACGCGGCGCGTCAGCGCGAAAGCTCCCACTGGGGCAGGTCCTGCAAGGCCACGGCCGCGAGGCCGCCGAGGCGCGCGGCTTCCATGCCGGCCACCATGGCCTGGGCGCCGGCGAGGTTCGTCACGTGGGTCACGCCGTGCTTCACGGCCTCGAGGCGCAGCTCGTAGCCGTCGGCGCGCGTGGCGTGGCCGAACGGCGTGTTGATCATGAGCGAGATGTCCCCGGCGGCGATCATGTCGCGCACGTTGCCCTCGCCCTCGTGGATCTTCCTCACCTGCTCGCACTCCACGCCGGCCGCCCGCAACGTGCGGGCCGTGCCGCCTGTGGCCACGATGCGAAAGCCCAGACGCGCGATGTCGCGAGCGATGGGCACGATGGCGCGCTTGTCGCGGTCGCACACGCTGACGAACACCGTGCCGCCCTCGGGCAGCGCGTAGCTGATGGCCAGCTGCGTCTTCGCGAACGCCGCCGGGAAGTTGCGCGCGATGCCCATGACCTCGCCGGTGGACTTCATCTCGGGGCCGAGCACCGTGTCGGCGCCGGGGAAGCGGCCGAAGGGCATGACGGCTTCCTTCACGCTGAAATGCTCGAGCCGGCGGTCGTCGGGCGGCATCCCCAAATCGGCCAGCTTCTCCCCCGCCATGATGCGCGCAGCGACCTTCGCCAGCGGAACGCCCGTCGCCTTCGAGGCGAACGGTACCGTGCGGCTGGCGCGCGGGTTCGCCTCGATGATGTAGATGACCTGGTCTTTGATGGCGAACTGGATATTGATGAGCCCCACCACGCCCAGGCGCAGCGCCAAGCGGCGCGCGATGGCGCGCAGCTGCGCCTGCACGGCCTCGGACAGCGCGAACGGCGGCGTGCAGCAGGCCGAGTCGCCCGAATGGATGCCCGCCATCTCGATGTGCTCCAGCACGCCGCCCACGAACACCTGCTCGCCGTCGCAGAGCGCGTCGAGGTCCACCTCCACCGCGCCTTCGAGGAAGCGGTCGAGGTACACCGGGTGGTCGGGCGAGATCTTCGCGGCCTCCGCCATGTATTTCTCCAGCTGGGCGCCGTCGTAGACGATGCCCATGCCGCGCCCGCCCAGCACGTAGCTGGGGCGCACGAGCAGCGGGAAGCCGATGCGGTCGGCCACGACGCACGCCTCTTGGTACGTGGAGGCCATGCCGGCGGCCGGGTAGACGATGCCCAGCTCGTCGAGGACGGCGGCGAAGCGGTCGCGGTCCTCGGCCAGGTCGATGGCTTCCGGCGAGGTGCCCATGATGGGCACGCCGGGCGCCGCCAGCGCGTTCGCCAGCTTGAGCGGCGTCTGCCCGCCGAGCGTGACCACCACGCCGTCGGGCTGCTCGACGTCGACGATGTCCATGACGTCCTCGAACGTGAGCGGCTCGAAGTACAGCTTGTCGGACGTGTCGTAGTCGGTGGACACCGTCTCGGGGTTGCAGTTCACCATGATCGTCTCGAACCCGGCCTCGTGCAGAGCGTAGCTGGCGTGCACGCAGCAATAGTCGAACTCGATGCCCTGGCCGATGCGGTTCGGCCCCGCGCCCAGAATCATGGCGCGCCGCCGCGTCTTCGGCGCCGTCTCGGTCTCGTCGGCATCGTAGGTCTTGTAATGGTAGGCCGTGGCGCTGGGGAACTCGGCGGCGCAGGTGTCCACGGTCTTGAACGCAGGCCTCACGCCCAGCATCTTACGGCACGTGCGCACGGTGAGCTCGTCGGATCCCGTGAGGTGCGCGATCTGCGCGTCGGCCAGCCCCATGCGCTTGAGCAGGCGGAACGCGTCGGCATCGAGCTCGTCCAGCGCCATGCCGCGCAGGTTCTCCTGCACGCGCACGATGTCGGCCATGCGCGCGACGAAGAAGGGGTCCACGCGGCTCGCCGCGCTCCGTCCAGCCGCGGCGCAGCGCCTCGGCCAGGTAGAAGATGCGCTCGGCCGTGGGACGCGCCACGAGGTCTTCCAGCGCCTCGTCGGACGCGTCGGCCTCGCCGCCTTTGCCGTCGGCTCCCAGGCCCGCGCGCCCGTTCTCCAGCGAGCGCATGGCCTTGCCGAGCGATTCCTCGAACGTTCGGCCGATGGCCATGACCTCGCCGACGGCCTTCATGCGCGTGGACAGCGTGTCGTCGGTGCCCTGGAACTTCTCGAACGCGAAGCGCGGCACCTTCACCACGCAGTAGTCGATGGACGGCTCGAAGCAGGCGGGCGTGGCCTTCGTGATGTCGTTCACGATCTCGTCGAGCGTGTAGCCCACGGCCAGCTTCGCGGCCGCCTTCGCGATGGGGAAGCCCGTGGCCTTCGACGCGAGCGCCGAGGAGCGCGACACGCGGGGGTTCATCTCTATGACGATCATGCGGCCGTTTTCCGGGTTGACGGCGAACTGCACGTTGGAGCCGCCGGTCTCCACGCCGATCTTCTCGAGGATGGCCAGCGACGCCGCGCGCATGCGCTGGTACTCCACGTCCGTCAGCGTCTGCGCGGGCGCCACCGTGATGGAGTCGCCCGTGTGCACGCCCATGGCGTCGAAGTTCTCGATGGAGCACACGATGATGCCGTTGCCGGCGCGGTCGCGCATGACCTCCATCTCGTACTCTTTCCAGCCCTCGATGCTCTCCTCCACCAGCACCTCGCCGGCCGGCGACAGCTCCAGGCCCTGGCCCACGATCTCGTGCAGCTCGGCCGCGTCGTGCGCGATGCCGCCGCCCGCGCCGCCCAGCGTGAACGAGGGGCGCAGCACCACGGGGTAGCCGAGCTCGGCCACGATGTCCTCGGCGTCGGCGATGGAATAGGCGTAGCCGGAGCGCGACGTCTCGATGCCAAGCTCCGCCATGCACTCGTTGAACTGCTTGCGGTCCTCGCCGCGCTCGATGGCCTCGAGGTCGCAGCCGATCATCTCCACGCCGTACTTGGCCAGGATGCCGGCGCGCGCGAGCTCGACGGCCGTGTTGAGCCCGGTCTGGCCGCCCAGCGTGGGCAAGAGGGCGTCGGGGCGCTCCTTCGCGATGACCTGCTCGACGAACTCCACGGTGATGGGTTCGACGTAGGTGCGGTCGGCCAGGCCCGGGTCGGTCATGATGGTGGCGGGGTTGCTGTTCACGAGCACCACGCGATAGCCGTCGGCCTTCAACACCTTGCAGGCCTGCGCGCCCGAGTAGTCGAACTCGCACGCCTGCCCGATGACGATGGGGCCGCTTCCGATGACGAGGATGGTTTGGATGTCTTCGCGCTTAGGCATGGGAGGCCTCCTTCCCTTCGGCGAACGACCAGCCGGCCAGGCGATCCTCGGCGATGTCGATGTCGAGGTAGTTTGCACATTCGCGCGGGTCAGGCAAGGTCAGCGAGGGCGCGGCTGGTGCCCCAGATTGCCCTGATGCAAGGCTGGACTGGACTTCCGTCCGTCCAGCCGCAGCAGAAGGGCAAGATGGGGTGCCAGCCGCGGCCGCAGCGTCGGCAACGCCGCCGTTCGCCAGAACGGCGGACTCCATCAACCGCGCGAACGCGGCGAACAGGTAATGGGCGTCGGTGGGGCCCGGCGAGGCTTCCGGGTGGTACTGCACCGAGAACGCGGGTATGTCGAGGAACGCGACGCCCTCGGCCGTGCCGTCGTTGAGGTTCACGTGCGTGAGCTGGATGCGTCCGAAGCGCTCGTTTTGCACCACCGGCGCGACGCCGCGGCGCACCCAGCAGCGCAGGTCGTCCTCATGCGCGCAGACGCCGGCCGATAGCTCCGGCACGAGCGCGCCCAAGCTGGGGAACACGAGGCCGAAGCCGTGGTTCTGCGCGGTGATCTCCACGCGCCGCGTGCGCAGGTTCATGACGGGATGGTTGCCGCCGCGGTGGCCGAACTTGAGCTTCTCGATATCCGAGCCCGCCGCCTTGGCGATCATCTGGTGCCCCAGGCAGATGCCGAACACGGGCACCCTCCCCAGCAGTTGCTCCACCTGGGCGTACGTGCCCTCGACGGCCTCGGGGTCGCCCGGGCCGTTCGACAGGAACACGCCGTCGGGAGCCATGGTCAGCACCTCGTCCGCCGGGGTGTCCCACGGCACGCAGGTCACGCCGCAGCCGGCGCGCACGAGGTTTTCGAGGATGGAGCGCTTCGCTCCGCAGTCGTAGGCGACCACTTTGAAGCGCGGCTCGGGAGGCGCGGCGAGCGCGAACGCCTGCGAAGCCGGCAGGTCGTCGGCCGAGAAGCGGCGCGGACGCGCGCACGACACCGTGGAGGCCAGGTTCTGCCCGACGATGGATGCACTCGCGCGCACTTTCGCCAGAAGGCTGGCCTCGTCGACGTCGACGGTGGACAGCACGGCCCGTTGTGCGCCGCAGTCGCGCACATGGCGCACGAGCGCGCGGGTGTCCACCCCTTCGACGGCCACCACGCCGTGGTCGCGCAGGTAGTCGGGCAGGCCCTGCGCGCTGCGCCAGTTCGACGGCGTCGCGCACAGGTCGCGCACGACGAGGCCGCGCAGGGCGGGCTCGTCCGCCTGCGCGTCGTCCACGTTCACGCCGTAGTTTCCGATCTGGGGATACGTCATCGTCACGATCTGACCCGCGTACGACGGGTCAGTGATCACCTCGAGGTAGCCCTCGAGCGAGGTGTTGAAGCAGATCTCGCCGAACACCTCCCCCGCCGCCGCGCACGACGTGCCGCGGAACACGGCGCCGTCCTCCAACACGAGCGCCGCGGGCGCGCCCGCGGGCTTCGACGTCCCCTGCAACAACCGCTTCGAAATCTCGCTCAAGCTTCCATCCTTCCGTTCGGGCAACGCCCCTACAAAAAAGCGCCTCCATCTGATGTGGGAGGCGCACGGATGCAGGGTGTATGTTGCGCACCTTGTCGGTCTCTCCGTACCGCCCTTAAAGGTCGAAGCGTAGTATACGCCTATAACGAGTTTTATCGATTAGAAATGCAATATTTTCTACTATTCGAGTATTTTTATGCAATTACAAGAAACGATACCGAAAGACGCGCACAGCTTCCGACCGTCGGACGTTCTATCCCGCCGGCGGCCGGCGCACGCGTGCCGAAGAAGCGGCGTGCCGCGTGCGATTCTTCCCGCAATGTTGCGTTTTTTCGGACCGTATCGGCATGCATCGAAAGTAATCATTGCAAACTGCCTGATCATCGTCTCGCGCTTTTCCGTGTCGATGAGAACGCCCCGTCAAACGCAACATTCCTGTGATAATCGCACATCGAGGCCGCACCTACGGCGGCCGGCCTAGTCGTAGCCCACCGGAAGCCCGAGCTGCCGCCGGAGCCGCAGCTTGCGAGCATGGTAGTCCGACACGCGCACTTGCACGCGCTTTCCCAGGAGCCGACGTATCGTGTCGGCTATCGCGTCGGTTGCAGCCAGGCTGTCCAGCTCGTCGTTCGTGACGCCTACGACCGTCCAGCCCATCGCCATCAACGCGTTCGTCCTTCTAGAATCCCTGATACGGCTTTCCTCCCCTTCGTGCATCTCCCTGCTTTGGTACTCCACGTCGAGTTTCGCATCCGCCCAGCAAAGGTCGCAACGAAAACTCGATCTGCCGGAAGTCGTGCGGGCTCCTGCGATTGCCTTCACCTCGTAATTCATCCTCGGGATGCCCAAGCCGTACCCGCCGTACGATGTCGGCAAGCCCAACACGAGCGCCTGCTTCGTCTCCCTCGGAGAAGCCGAACCATCCGCCAGGTACGGCAGGACGCGCGCCACGATCCGAGCGCCCGCGATGGAAGGGTTGAGCGAAACGAAGCTGCGTAGAGAACGCATCGTCATCAAAGGAGGCACCTGATACGCAGGAGCGGTCGACGTTCGCCGAGTGCGATAGGTTCCGCAAAGCTCGTAAGCAAGTTCAAGCAGATCGATCTTGTTTTTCGCTGACGGAGCCGCCTGAACGCAGGCAAACGGCGCACTGCATACGCCAACACCGTCCGACAGCCGGAGCAAGGGCTTCCCACGCATCTGCCGTGTGCACACGTGCGACACGCGACGCGAAGTGGAGCGGCATCTTGAAGCCGCTCCCAGGAGAATATGGACGGGACGCTCGATCGATAACCCAGGGCGATCGTTCTCAATGCGCTTGACGACCTCTTCGAGCTCCCGCGCACTCGGCGCACGAGCGGGAAGCCGCCACGCCGTGTCGCCAGACCCTGCAAGCTCCCGCGCGTCGATCGCCCTCAACACCTGAAAAGCCGTTTGATGGGAGAAGCAAACCTGCATAGGTTCCATTGGAGCCTCCTCGTCTGCCCTGGGCTGCGAGGATCTTGCAGACGTGGTACTAGGAAGCGAGGGCCCGGCTTCCTCCATGGGCTGCTTCAAAAAAGAAGAGCGCCTGCACTGGCTCGATAAGGAGATGATTTTATCACGCAGTGCCCGCCCGGATGCCCGATATTTCCCGTAATGTTGCGAAAGAACGCGCATCAATCGGACATTCTCCAGCAGTTGCGTTTGCAACCAGGGAAAACGCGCAAAAGCACTCAGGATCGCCCTTCTTCTACCCCCGCAACGCAACATTGCAGGAAGAATCGGGCATCTGGAACCGCAGCGGGCGACCTGCGCCGCCTAGTCGGCTCATCGGAGCGTTTCTTACGCCCCGTATGGCCATCGGGCGCACCGGGCATCGCGCAGAACGGCCCCGCATCGTTCGCTCGATGCGGGGCCGCGTGGTTCGAAGATCGTGCAGGGCTCGACCCTACTCGACGATGGCGCCGTCCTCCATGGTGGCGTAGCCGCCCACGTAGACGTCGGTGGCGCGGCCGGTCAGCTCGGCGCCGAGGAAGCCCGAGTTCACGGCCTTGGACTGGAAGTCCGCGGCGTCCACCGTCCAGGCAGCGTCCGGGTCGATGACCGTGAGGTCGGCCGTCGCGCCCGGCTCGAGGGCCACGCGCTCGACGCGCAGGATCTCACGGGGACGCACGGCCATGAGCTCGACGGCGCGCTCCCAGCTGATGACGCCCGGCGCCACCAGGTTCGTGATGACGAGCGAAAGCGCCGTCTCTAGGCCGATCATGCCGAAGGGCGCCAGCTCGAACTCGGCGTTCTTCTCGAAGTCGTTGTGCGGCGCGTGGTCGGTGACGATGGCGTCCACCGTGCCGTCCTTCACGCCTTCCACCAGCGCGGCGGCGTCCTCGGCCGTGCGCAGCGGCGGGTTCACCTTGAGGAAGGTGTTGTAGTCGTCGCCGATGGCGTCCTCGGTGAGGAACAGGTGGTGCGGCGTGACCTCGCAGGTGACCGGCAGGCCCTCGGCCTTGGCGGCGCGCACCAGGTCCAGGCCGCGCGCCGTGGTGAGGTGCTGGATGTGCAGCGGGCAGCCGGTGAGGCGGCAGATGGCGATGTCGCGGGCGATCTGGATCTCCTCGCCTTCGGCCGGCCAGCCCAGCATGCCCAGGCGCGTCGACACGACGCCCTCGTTCACCTGGCCGGCGCCGACGAGGTCCTCGTCCTGGCAGTGGCTCATCACCACGCGGTCGAACTGCGCGGCGTAGTCCATGACGCGGCGCATCATGCCCGCGCCCTGCACCCCGCGGCCGTCGTCGGTGAAGGCGACGGCGCCGTGCGCCACCATGTCGCCCATCTCGGACAGCGTGTCGCCCTTGAGCCCCTGCGAGCAGGAGCCGGCCACGTGCACGCGGCACTTGCCCACGGCCGCCGCGCGAGCCTTCACGTACTCCACGCCCACGGCGTTGTCGATGACGGGCTTCGTGTTCGGCATGCAGCACACCGCCGTGAAGCCGCCGTGCGCCGCGGCGCGCGTGCCGGAGGCGATGTCCTCCTTCAGCTCGTAGCCGGGCTCGCGCAGATGCACGTGGATGTCCACGAGACCGGGAACGACGATCTTGCCGCCCAGGTCGCGCTCGACGCCCTTCTCCATCGCAAGGTTCTGGCCGATCTCGACGATCTTCCCGTCGCGCACGAGGATGTCGGCCGTTTCGTTCAGACCGACCTGCGGGTCGATCACGTGGGCGTTCTTAAGCAGTAAGGCCATCTTCGCTCCCTCCGAGCAGCAGGTACATTTCGGCCATGCGGGTAAGGATGCCGGCATAGACCTGATCGAGAATGACCGAGCGCTTCGGATGGTCGGCCATGTAGCTATCCAGTTCGACGCCGCGGTTGATGGGGCCGGGATGGCAGATGAGGGCGTCGGGCTTCATGAGGTGCTCGCGGTCCTTCGTGAGGCCGTACAGCATGTTGTACTCGCGCAGCGACGGATACGGCGCGCCCTCGAGGCGCTCGCGCTGGATGCGCAGCATGTACACCACGTCGAGGTCGGGCAGCGCCTCGTCCAGCTTCGTGGTCACGTGGTCGGCGCCCAGGATGTCGGGGCGCGCGGGAAGCAGCGTCGGCGGCGCGCCCACCGTCACCTCGCAGCCCATGATCTTGAGCGCGGGGATCAGGCTGCCGCACACGCGGGAGTGCCCGATGTCGCCCACGACGCCCACCTTGAGGCCGTTCAGGTCGCCCTTGACCTCCCAGATGGAGTAGAGGTCCAGCAGCGCCTGCGTGGGGTGCTGGTGCTTGCCGTCGCCCGCGTCGATGACGTGCGCGCCGGAGACGTCGGCGATCTTGCGGGGCACGCCGGCGTGCTTGTCACGCACGATGATCATGTCGATCTTGTAGGCGCACAGCGTCTCCACCGTGTCCACGAGGCTTTCGCCCTTCACCGTGGAGGTGGAGCTGCCGCCGAAGTTCAGGCTGTTGGCGCTCAGGCGCTTCTCGGCGATCTCGAACGAGGAGCGCGTGCGGGTGGACGGCTCGTTGAACATGTTGACCACGGTGACGCCCTTGAGCGTGGGCACCTGCTTGATGCGGCGCTCGTTGACTTCCTTGAAGCGGACCGCCGTTTCCAGAACGGTCATGATGTCGTCGGCGGAGTACTCCGTGATGTCGATCAGATGCTTGTGATTGAAAGCCATGCCCTATTCACCTCCCAGCGGTGCCGAACCCGCGCGGGAGCCCGGAGCGATTTCCAGTATCTCGACCTCGGACTTGCCGTCCGCCTCTTCCAAGAACAGGCGCACGTTCTCGTCGGAGGAAGACGGGACGTTCTTGCCCACGAAGTCGGCGCGGATGGGCAGCTGACGATGGCCGCGGTCCACGAGGACGGCCAGCTGCACCGTGGAGGGACGGCCGATGTCCATGAGCGCGTCGAGCGCGGCGCGGATGGTGCGGCCGGTGTACAGCACGTCGTCGACGAGCACGACGTCCTTGCCGTCGAGGTCGAAGAGGATGTCGGTGGAATGCACCTCGGGCGAGAGATGCGTCGCGAAGTCGTCGCGATAGAAGCTGATGTCGAGCTTGCCGAGCGGCACCTTCGTGCCCTCGATGGCCTCGATCTTCTCGGCCAGGCGCTTGGCGAGCAAGTCGCCGCGCGTCACGATGCCGACGAGCGCGATGTTGCCCGCGCCCTTGTTGGTCTCGAGGATCTGATGCGCGATGCGCGTCAGCGACCGCTCGATCTCGTCTGCGTCCATGCAGACGGTCTTGACCGTTCCTGCGTCGTTCATACACACCCTTTCTTGACGTCGAGTGCGTACAGACGGACCTGCTCTCCGCCGGGTTCCGCGCCCGCTCCGGCGATGCCGGGCGTCCGCGTCGCCCCCGAGTTGGCGGCGTCTGCGCGAGGGCATGAAAAAAGCCTCCGCGACAGACAAAGGCTTCGACTCGTCGCGCTCTTGTTCGGGTGAGCGCTTGGGGTTCTACCTTGTCGGTCTCTCTGTACCGCTTTTAAAGGACTGGAAGCAGTATATTCGGTTCGGAGCCGATTTGTAACCCCTTTTATGCAGAAACTTGCGAGAATATGTATAAGGCGAGGTCGCGCAAGCGCCTATGCGGCCGCCTTTCGACGACCGGGCGGGCGAACCTTGCGGCACGCCCGCCCGACGATGAGCATCGGTTACTTCGCGAGCTTGCGGCGCAGCGCTAAGGCCACGACTCCGGCGGCGGCCAGCATGGCGAAGGAGGCGCCCGCCAGCGCGCCGGCGTCCATGCCGGTCTTGGGCGAGGTCGCGCCCGTGTCGGCGCCGGACGGCAACGCAGCCGACGTATCGGCAGCAGGCTCGTTGGCGGCCGGTTCGTCGACGTCCGCCTTCGAGGGGACGAGCGTCATGACGAAGTCGGCGCTGTAAGAGGCATCGCCTTCCTGGTCGCCGAGGTTGAACATCTCGGACGTGAAGTTGAAGCTGCTCTGGTCGACGGCTCTCGTCACTTCGAACGTCTTGGCGATGCCAGCGCTTCCCGCGCTCGGCTTCACGTGCACCTCGAGCTTGTTGCAACCGGCGTACTGGCCGCCCGCGAGAAGCGCCACGCCGAAATCGATCTTCTTGGTCGCGTTCTCGGCAACGACCCTGAACGAGGGCATGCCGTCCAGCGCGTCGTCGGCCGTCTCGCTCGTAGCGATGACGGCGAACGAAGACGCCCTCGCCTCGCCAGAGAGGACGCACGAGCCGTCTTCGTTCGACGCGCTCTCCTGCCACGGCCCGATCGAGCGGGCCGCGGCCGACTCCTGCGCGGTCGCCTGATCCGCCGTCGGCTCAGCCGCCTCGTCGGCCCACGCGAGCGCGGGGAGCGCGCACGCGAGCATCGCAGCGCACAAAAGCGCGGCCAGCTTCTTCTTCATATCAGCACCTCTCTCGTCGATGCGCCTACCCGAAGGCGCAAGCATTCCACAGCCACCTCATGCTAGAGCATGGAGACATGCCGTTCGACCCCTTCGACGAAAGAGGCTCCGCCTATTGCGAAAGCGGGGGCGCAGCTCACGCAGCAGGCTTCTCGCCCACGAGCACGGCCGTAACGATATAGCGCACCGGGTCGCTGGTCAGGGCCGAGCGGCAGGTGCTGAGCTGCACGATGCGGTCGTCGGCATCGAGCTGCGCGCCGTCGCGCACGTTCGCCTTCGGGTCGTCGGGCGCGAGCACCGATGCGAAGTAGCCCGTCCGCACGGCGGGGTCGGAGAAGTCGAACGAGTTGAGGATGTGCCGGTCGTCGTACTCGTAGGCCGCCACCACCTCGTAGGCGAGGATGCGATCGGGCAGGTAAACGTACAGCTCGGGGTTGTCGGCGAAGAACGCCGGGTCCTCGTAGGCATGCAACGTGGCGAACATCGCGTCGTTCACGATGTTGTGGCCGTACAGCACGGTGACGGGATCGGAGAAGTCGGTCGCGTTCGCCATCTGGGAAAACACCGCGCCTTCGACGGCCGGCTCGCCGTAGCGGTCATGATCGAGGTAGAAGAAGTCGTCTCCCGGCCGCTGGAGCACGGGAAGGTTGACGTTCGTGTTCGGCACGTAGAGCCACGCGTAGACGTCGGGGCTCTCCCGGCGCAGCGCCTCAAAGTCGATAGGATTCTCCGCCGGCTCGTCCGCAGGCGCGTCGTAGGCGCGCTCCCCCGCCGGCAGCGGCTCGCGCTCGA
>OBXM01001653.1_pt1 | contig 12761 bp, 12 predicted proteins | sample 1538141 | NCBI WGS metagenome assembly OBXM01 (sample SAMEA2580153, study PRJEB22360) | human gut metagenome | biome: human gut; feature: human-associated habitat; material: faeces | place: Denmark | collected 2008/2010 | reverse complement strand
CAATAAAAGCCCATCCCAATGGCCTGAGACGGCCGCCGCCCGTCTCAGGCGGTGCGCATGTCCTCCAGCCGCTTTGCGCTGGTATGCGCGATGGGTTCCCATTTTTCCTGCTTTTTCACAAAGCTCAGCAGCGTGAGCACCATCTGGCTCATCAGAAACACCCAATAGGCCAGAATGCCCTTGGCCATGCCGGAAAGCGATTCATTCTTCAGCGCCACGGTGAACGCGGCGAATACCGCCGAACCCACCACGCTTGCCACAAAGCCTCCGGCCGTCATCAGCGCCGCCAGCATCATGCCGTGCAGCATGATGCCGCCGAAGGTGATGCCGCTTCCCAACAGCGTGAGCACCAGCCCCGCGATCCCCAGCACTACGCTGGCAAGCTGCACCATCGGCACGAGAAACGTGAGGTACATGTCCAGGCAGATCAAGCTGCCGTGCAGTACAAAGCTGCTGAACAGGCCGTGGCCGTAGTTCTGCAGCCCCTGCAGGCTGCCGGTCGTCCAGCGGCGGCGCTGCTTCCAGCTCTGGCGGAATGTAAGGGGCTGCTCGTCGTAGATGAGGGCCTCGGGCACAAAGTGCACACGTTCGCCCAGCATGGCGCACTGGGCGCTGAATTCATAATCCTCTGTCATGGTAACCGTGTGCCAGCCGCCCAAACGGCGCAGCAGCGCAGTGGTAACGGCAAAGCCGCTTCCGTTCACCAGCGCGGAGAGGTGCAGCGCGCTGCGCGCACCATTGTAGAAACGGTTCAGCATCCAGTAGCAGATAGAATAACAGCCGGAGATCGCGCTCTGTTCGGGATTCTTGCTGTCGCGGAAACCCTGCGCCACCTGTGCGCCGCTCACCAGCGCATCGTTCATACGCGCCAGGAACTGGCCGTCCACCAGATTGTCCGCATCAAAAACGCACATGGCGTCGAACTCCTCCGCCAGCACGATTTTATCCACCACCTGGGTGAGCACCTCGCCCTTGCTGCGGATGACGCCCTCCGGACAGAAAATGCGCGCGCCGCGCCCGGCAGCCACTGCCTCGGTGTCGTCGGTGCAGTTGTTGGGCGCGACGATCACCTCATACAGCTCACGGGGATAATCCTGCCCATACAGGCTGTCCACCAGATGGCCGATCACCGCCGCCTCGTTGCGTGCCGCCACCACAAGTGCAAAGCGTTTTTCAGGCTTCGCCTGGGGCGCCGCAGGCAGTTTTTTGCGCAGGCCGAACAGTGCGACCACACCGAAATAAACGGCGTACAGGCAAAGCGGGATGCTCAGCACAAAAACGATCCGTGTCAGAATCAAAGTCACCATTTGGGGTTCATCTCCTTTAAAGGGCCGAAGCCCGGTAAATTCCGTGTTTTTTTCATTCCATGCCTATAATACGAGACAGCGGCCGATTTGTCTGCAAAATCGGGAGAAATTTTCAGAAAAATTTTCGTCCGGCATAGCGCGGCGCATTTTTTCATAAGTTTTAGCAATCATGGGCCTCTTTGCCCAAATCAAAAAAGGGGAGAAACGCATGCTGCAAAACACATCTGCGGGCTTGTCCGAAGCCGAGGCAAAAGCCCGCCTTGCGAAAGTGGGCGAAAACCGCCTGCGCGGGAAAAAGGGAGCCAGCGTGGCCGCCATGTTCTTCTCGCAGTTCAAGGACCTGATGATCCTGATCCTGGCGGCGGCCACGCTCATCTCTGTGCTGATGGGCGAGGGCACGGAAGCCATTACCATTATAATCATCGTGCTGATGAACGCCACCATGGGCTTTCTGCAGGAATACCGCACGGAAAAAACGCTGGAAGCACTGAAAGAGCTTTCGGCGCCCACGGCGCGCGTGCGCCGCAGCGGCAGGGAACTGGAGGTCGGCGCGCGCACCGTGGTGCCCGGCGACGTGCTGCTTTTCGAGGCCGGCGATAAGGTAGCGGCGGACTGCACGCTGCAAACCGGTGTGCAGGTATCGTGCAACGAGGCCATGCTCACGGGCGAGAGCCTTCCCGCCGCAAAGCAGCCCGGAGACAGACTGTACATGGGCTGCATCGTGATGACGGGCCGGGGCGAAGGCGTGGTGACGGCCACCGGCATGGAGACCGAGATGGGAAAGATCGCCGGGATGATGGAAACCGCCGGCGAGGAGCCCACCCCCCTGCAGCTCAAGCTCAAACAGCTGGGACGGTTCGTGGCCGTGGCCTGCGTCACCATCTGCCTGGCCGTCGGCTTCCTGGGCTTTTTGCAGGGCAACGATTTTCTGGAGATGCTTCTCACAGGCATCTCCCTCGCCGTAGCCGCCATCCCCGAGGGCCTGCCCGCCATCGTAACCATCACGCTGGCGCTCAGCGTCAACCGCATCCTGCGGCGCGGCGCCGTCATCCGCAAGCTGCACGCTGTGGAAACACTGGGCTGCGCAGGCGTTATCTGCACAGACAAAACCGGCACCATCACGCAGAACAAAATGACGGTACAGCGCATCTGGGTGCCCGGGCGCACACTGAACGTCTCGGGCAGCGGTTACAGGGCGCAGGGCGCCGTGGAGGAAAACGGCCGTCCCGTACAGGCCGCGCGGGACGCGGCACTGGGGAGGCTGTGCGAGGCCGCCTCCCTGTGCACCACCGCGCACATCACCCGCGCCAAAGACGTCTACGACGTGATGGGCGACCCGACCGAGGTTGCCGTGCTGGTGGCCGCCGCCAAGGCCGGCGTAACAAAAGAGGCGCTGCTGCAGCAATATACCGTCATAGGCGAAAACCCATTCGACGCCGCACGCAAACGCATGAGCGTGACCGTGAGCGGTCCCGGCGGTGCACGCCTGCTGTGCAAGGGCGCGCCCGATATGCTGCTGGCCCGCTGTACGCATATCGAAACCCCCGCAGGTCCGCGGCTGCTGGCCCCGCGGGACCGCGCCGATATCAACGCCGAGGCGCTGCGCGTGCTGGGCTTCGCGGAAAGCAGCACTCCCGCCGCCGGGGAGGAAAAGCTGTGCTTCTTGGGCCTGATGGGCATGCTGGACCCGCCCCGGCCCGAGGTGCGTCCCGCCGTACAGCGGTGCCGCGAGGCCGGCATCAAGCCTGTGATGATCACCGGAGATTACAAGGAAACAGCGCTGGCCATTGCCCGGGACGTAGGCATCGCCCGCGCGGGGGACGGCGTGCTCTCGGGCACGGAGCTGGACGCGCTGTCCGATTCGGAGCTTGCCGCGCGGTGCATGCGCGTCTCTGTTTACGCCCGCGTTTCCCCCGCCCACAAGCTTCGCATCGTGCGCGCATACAAGGCGGCGGGCCAGGTTGTCGCAATGACAGGAGACGGCGTCATCGGGCAATGCCACCTTGCCCCCGCCGCCGGGCGATGTACAGGATGCATGCCTCCAAAGGATACAGCAAAGCCGGAGGCCGCATTCAAAGCACCCTCCGGCTTTCCGCACGGACAACCGTATCCGGCATGGTGTCCCCGACTGGAATCGAACCAGCGGCCTAACGCTTAGGAGGCGTTCGCTCTATCCAACTGAGCTACGGAGACAAAACCGCCGCATTTCTGCGGCTATTCCATTATAAAGGCACGGTAAAAAAATTGCAAGCCCGCGCTGCGAAATCGGCTTTTGTTCATTTCCTCCGCCTTTGGCGGTTGTATTTGGTCCGGAGGTAGTGTATATTAATAGCATGCAAAAAAACAGGCGGTTCCTGTTAATAACCTATTATTCTATGCAAACACGCAAAATGAGGTGTTCTGTTGAAGGGGTTTTCTCTGGCCGAGGCGCTTTCCCACAACGCCCGGCGCAAAAACACCAACCCTACCCGGTTGATCGTCGGCAGCTTTCTTGCCGTTATCCTGTGCGGCACGCTGCTGCTGATGCTGCCCGTCTCCAACCGGGACGGACAGATGCTGGACATGCTGGACGCCATGTTCACCGCTACCTCCGCCACCTGCGTGACGGGCCTTGTGGTATTTGACACCTACACGCAATTCTCCACGTTCGGCCAAGTAGTCATCCTGCTGCTCATTCAGGTGGGCGGGCTGGGGCTGGTAACGCTTACCACATTTTTCAACATTGCCGTCGGGCGTCGGCTGGGCTTCAAAAGCCTTCGCCTTGCCAGCGAGAGCATCAACCTTTCGGACGCCAGCCAGGCCCGGGCGCTGCTGCAGTTCGTTATGAAGGTCGCCTTTGTTTTCGAGGCCATCGGTGCGGCGCTGCTTGCTCTTGTGTTCGTCCCTCAGTTCGGTGCGGATGGTATTTTCATCTCGGTGTTCATTTCCATCTCGTCGTTCTGCAACGCGGGGTTCGATATCCTGGGCCGCGTCATGCCGGGCGGCAGCGTTATTCCTTATCAGAGCAATCCGTACGTTTTGGCTGTTATTTCACTGCTCATCATCAGCGGCGGACTGGGCTTTCTTGTCTGGCAGGACCTTTCGGCCTACCACCGTACACACCACCTGCGCACACACACAAAGCTGGTTTTGTGGATCACCGGCTGGCTGCTCCTGCTGGGCACTGCGGGCATCCTGTTCATGGAGTATAACAATCCGCTCACGCTGGGGCCGATGAACCTGTTCGACAAGATCACCAACGCGGCGTTCCAGTCTGTCTCCGCCCGCACAGCGGGCTACAACAGCATCCCGCTGGGGGATATGACGAATTTCACCAAGATCTTCATGTCTCTGCTCATGTTCATCGGCGCGGCGCCGGGCGGCACGGGCGGCGGCATCAAGGTCACCACGCTCAGCGTGGTGCTTCTGGCCGTGGCCAGCGTCGTCCGCGGCCGGGACGAGGCCATGATCTTCGGCCGCCGCATCGACCATAAAACCGTATATAAATCGCTCACCATCCTGATGCTCTCTCTGTTCGCTGTGATTGCTGCCTCCATGACGCTGTTCTACAATACCGGGCCGGAGCTGAACGAGGTGAACAGCGTGTTTGAAGCTGTGTCTGCCTTCGGCACCGTGGGGCTTTCAGTGGGTGTGACGCCGTTGATGAACCCCTTTGCCCGCGTGGTGACGATGCTGACGATGTTCATCGGCCGCGTGGGGCCGGTTTCGCTGGCCATCAGCCTTTCCGCCCGCAAGGACAGTGCCGCGGCACGCCGGGCCGTACAGCCCCAGGCGCACATCAATGTAGGCTGAAGCCGAGGTGACAAAAGTGACTGACAATCAAATGTATAGCCTTTGGAAGCATATGCTCCATACTCTTTCCACCCTTGTGAATTTCATACTGTTCCACGTTCTCAACGTACGCCTCTCTGGTTTTGCGCATGCGCAAAAAACAATTTCATTTTTGTAAGCAATGCCCAATCGCATATTCCCTCATGCCATATATCTTCTCCTCGCGGGTTCACATTTGAAGAATTCCTTCGTATCCACCCAATTTTTCTTCGCCGTGAACGGGGAGAATCTGTTTCAAAAGACGCTATTGCCGCCACTTACAATCAAGTATATTGGTTTGCACTCATTAAAGAGCTTTTATAGGTGCTGATATATCAAACTTCTCATCTAAAAAACTCTTGACAAACCTCGCGCGGGCCATTAAAATAATAGCAATATGAAAAAATGCAACGACGGGGAAACCGCACACAGTCCCGAGCCGCAGAGAGCTGTTGGCTGGTGAAAAACAGCGCCGGGCGTGATGCGTACTGGCCCCCGAGCAGCAAGCTGAAATGCATTCGCAAAGTAGGCGCAGCCGGGTTTGACACCGTTATCATGTCAGGCTGTTCGCCTGTTTTGCAGGCTGATGGCACGAAGCGGCCGGGTGTTTCCCGGCAACAAGAGTGGTACCGCGAAGCTGATTTTTAAAGCTCCGTCTCTTGGCCCAAACGGCCATGAGACGGAGCTTTTTTCGTTCCCATGGCCATCCCCCAAAACCGAACAGGAAAAGGAGAATGGAACCATGATGCATGCAGACAAGTACAAACCCGGATATTTTCCCGCCCCCCGGTGCGAAATGCGCTGGGCAAAAAAAGACCACATTGAAAAACCGCCCATCTGGTGCAGCGTAGATCTGCGCGACGGCAACCAGAGCCTTATCGTACCCATGAGCCTGGAGGAAAAGCTGGATTTTTTCCGTTTTCTCGTCAAGCTGGGCTTCAAGGAGATCGAGGTCGGGTTCCCCGCCGCCAGCGAAACGGAGTACGAATTTCTGCGCGCGCTCATCGAACAGCACCTCATCCCGGACGACGTGACGGTGCAGGTGCTCACCCAGTGCCGCGACCATATCATCCGCAGAACCTTCGACGCCCTCAAGGGCGCGCCCAGCGCGGTGGTGCATTTCTACAATTCCACCAGCGTGGCGCAGCGCGAGCAGGTGTTTAAAAAATCGAAGGAGGAGATCAAGAAGATCGCCACGGACGGCGCGGCGCTCGTCAAGCAGCTCGCGGCCGAATACGAGGGCAATTTCCGCTTTGAATACAGCCCCGAAAGCTTCACGGGCACCGAACCGGAATACGCGCTGGAGGTCTGCAACGCGGTGCTGGACATTCTGGAGCCCACGGCGGAAAAGCCCGTTATCATCAACCTGCCCGTCACCGTGGCCATGAGCATGAGCCATGTGTATGCCAACCAGATCGAATACATGAGCGACAACCTGAAGTACCGTGAGCACGTCATCCTCAGCCTGCACCCGCACAACGACCGGGGCTGTGGCGTGGCCGACACCGAGCTGGGCCTGCTGGCCGGCGCGGACCGCGTGGAGGGCACGCTGTTCGGCAACGGCGAGCGCACGGGCAACGTGGACATCGTTACCGTCGCCATGAATATGTACAGCCACGGCGTGGACCCCGGGCTGGATTTTTCCGACATGCCCGCCATTGTTGCCGAATACGAAAAGGTCACGCGCATGCATGTATATGAGCGCGCCCCCTACGCCGGAGCGCTGGTGTTCGCAGCGTTCAGCGGCAGCCATCAGGACGCCATCGCCAAGGGCATGAAATGGCGCGAGGAGAAAAACCTTTACGAATGGACCGTCCCCTATCTTCCCATCGACCCCCACGACGTGGGCCGCGAATATGAAACGGACGTCATCCGCATCAACAGCCAGTCCGGCAAGGGCGGCATCGGATATATCCTGGAGCAGAATTACGGCTACGATCTGCCGCCCAAGATGCGCGAGGCGTTGGGCTACGCGGTGAAGGATGTCAGCGACCATCTGCACAAGGAGCTGAACCCCAAGGATGTTTACGGCATCTTTGAAAGCGAGTTTCTCAATAAGGAAACGCCCTTTGCCATTCCCGAGGCCCATTACATCCAGAAAGACGGCATTTACGCGATGGTCACCGTCACGGAAAACGACATTACCATGGAGTATACCGGCAAGGGCAACGGCCGCCTGGATGCGGTTTCCAACGCCATCAAAAAAGGCAGCGGACGGGATTTCTCGGTGCTCACCTACAAGGAGCACGCGCTGGAGACAGGCTCCACCAGCCACGCCGTGGCCTATGTGGGCCTGACGTGGGCCGACGGAGAAACCACATGGGGCGCGGGCCAGCACACGGATATCATGGTGGCCAGCGTCAAGGCACTGGCAAGCGCCATCAACAATCACGAATGGCGCCGGCAGAGCGAACTGTTTTGATTTGACGGAAACACCCGTCCCAAAAACACAACACCGGAGGGAGAAGCAAAAACGATGGGAATGACAATGACGCAGAAGATTCTGGCGGCGCATGCCGGGCTGGATTCCGTTGTATCGGGCCAGCTCATCATGGCAAAGCTGGATATGGTGCTGGGCAACGACATCACCAGCCCCGTGGCCATCAACGAATTTGAAAAGGCGGGCTTTGACGCCGTATTCGACAAAATAAAGATCAGCCTGGTGATGGACCATTTCGTCCCCAATAAGGACATCAAGGCCGCACAGCAGGCCAGGCAGAGCCGCATGTTTGCGGACAAATACGATATCCTGAATTTCTACGATGTGGGGGAAATGGGCATCGAGCACGCTCTGCTGCCCGAAAAAGGCCTTGTGGCCGCGGGCGACTGCGTCATTGGCGCGGACAGCCACACCTGCACCTACGGTGCGCTGGGCGCGTTTTCCACAGGCGTGGGCAGCACGGACATGGCCGCTGGTATGGCCACGGGCCAGTGCTGGTTCAAGGTGCCCGCCGCCATCCGTTTCAACCTGACAGGCGCTTTACAGGGCCATGCCAGCGGCAAGGATGTGATCCTGCACATCATCGGCAGGATCGGCGTGGACGGCGCGCTTTATAAAAGCATGGAGTTCGGCGGGCCGGGGCTGGCCAGCCTTTCCATCGACGACCGCCTGTGCATGGCGAACATGGCCATTGAGGCCGGAGCAAAAAACGGCATTTTCGAGGTGGACGACGTGACCCGCGCCTACATGGACGGCCGGGCGCAGCACGCATATACCGTGTATGCTCCCGACGCAGACGCGCCATACGAGCAGGTGATCGACGTCGACCTTTCGGCCATCCGGCCTACAGTCGCCTTCCCCCATCTGCCCGAAAACACAAAGACCATCGACGAGGCTGCCGCGCTGAACCGTGAAGATCGACCAGGTGGTCATCGGCAGCTGCACCAACGGACGCTTGTCCGACATGGCCGCGGCGGCGGCCATCCTCAAGGGCAGAAAGGTGGCCCGCCGCGTGCGCGCCATCGTCATTCCCGCCACGCAGCACGTCTATAAGGAGTGCCTCCGGCTGGGCTATATGGACACGTTCATCGACGCGGGCTGCGTTGTGAGCACGCCCACCTGCGGCCCCTGCCTGGGCGGCTACATGGGCGTTCTGGCCGAGGGCGAGCGCTGTGTTGCCACCACCAACCGCAACTTTGTTGGCCGCATGGGCCATACCGCCAGCGAAGTGTATCTCGCAAGCCCGGCCGTCGCCGCGGCAAGCGCCATTGCCGGGCACATCGCCAGCCCGGAGACAGTGTAAGGAGGAACGGCACAATGGTACAGGGCAAAGCACACAAATATCCCGACAATGTGGATACCGACGTCATCATCCCCGCGCGCTACCTGAACACGGCCGACCATAAGGAACTGGCCGCCCACTGCATGGAGGACATTGACGCGCAGTTCAAAAACAACGTAAGGCCCGGAGACGTGATGGCGGCGGGCTGGAACTTCGGCTGCGGCTCCTCCCGGGAGCACGCGCCCATCGCCATCAAGGAGAGCGGCGTGGCCTGCGTCATCGCCAAATCCTTTGCGCGCATTTTCTACCGCAACGCCATCAACATCGGCCTGCCCATTTTCGAGTGCGAGGCCGCCAGCGATGGCATCGCCGCGGGCGACGAGGTCCGCGTGGATTTCGACACCGGCCTCATCACCAACCTGACAAAAAACGAGATGTATCAGGCCCAGCCTCTGCCCCCGTTCATTCAGAACATCGTGAACAGGGGCGGGCTGCTGAACTCGCTGAAATAATGATCAATCAGGCCGCTCTTGCGCAGGGCGCGGGCGGCCCGGAACGGAGGAATACCATGCGCAAACGCATTGCAGTGATGAAGGGCGACGGCATCGGGCCGGAGATCGTAAACGAGGCGCTGAAGGTGCTGGAGACCGTAGCTTCAAAATACGGCCACCATTTCGCCTATAATTTTGTTGATATCGGCGGCGTGGCCATCGACAACCACGGCACGCCCCTGCCCCAGGCGACCATCGACGCCTGCCTTGAGGCGGACAGCGTGCTGCTGGGCGCGGTGGGCGGCCCCAAGTGGGATGGCGTGCCCGGGGATAAGCGGCCGGAAAAGGGCCTGCTGGGCATCCGCAGCGCCATGGGCCTGTTCGCCAATATGCGCCCGGCCAAGCTGTTCCCGCAGTTGGCCGGCGCGAGCCCTCTGCGCGGGGACATCGTGGCGAAAGGCATTGACTTCATGGTGGCGCGGGAATTGATCGGCGGCGTGTACTTCGGCGAGCACAAAACCGAGACCGTAAACGGCGAGCGCATGGCCACAGACGTGATGCCCTATGCTGAGCATGAGATCGAGCGCATTCTGCGCGTGGGCTTTGAAACGGCCATGAAGCGCCGCAATAAGCTGACGGTGGTGGACAAGGCGAACGTGCTGGACACCAGCCGCCTGTGGCGCGCCGTGGCCGCGCGCGTGGCCGGGGACTACCCGCAGGTAGAGGTCAACTATATGTATGTGGACAACGCGTCCATGCAGATCGTGAAAGACCCGTCCCAGTTTGACGTGATCGTGACGGAGAACATGTTCGGCGATATTCTTTCGGACGAAGCCAGCATGATCACGGGCAGCATCGGCATGATTCCGTCCTCCAGTTTGGGCGAAGGCACACGCGGGCTGTATGAGCCAATCCACGGCAGCGCGCCGGACATTGCCGGGCAGGACAAGGCCAACCCCATCGGCACCATCCTGTCCGCCGCGATGATGCTGAAATACTCCTTCGGCCTTGCAGAGGAAAGCGACGCCATTGAGGCCGCGGTGAACCGGGCGCTGGAAAAAGGCCTGCGCACGGGCGACATGATGAGCGAGGGCTGCACGCCTGTGGGCTGCAAAGCCATGGGTGACGCCATCTCCGCGGAAATTTGAGCGCACACGAACAAAGCATGCCGGTGAGGAGGATTCTGTTTTTTTACCGGCGTGCTTTTGGGGAAAGTATAAAGAGCTTGGGGACAGGAACCCCGGCCGCTGCGTTATCTGGCGCAGGGCCGGGGTTCCCCGTTTTTATTGGGCCGCGCGCCGATGTACCGCGTGCCTTTTTCCCTTCTGCCCGCCGCGCCGGGCCGGGCGCAGGCAAAGCCTGCCGTATTCATAGCAGCGCCGGCACATATACTCCTGAAGCTCCTCGTAGCTCTCCACCATTGCAAGCAGGTCCGGGTCTTCATCATCCGTGCCCAGGCGCCGGGCGATGCGTTCCCGCGCATCGCCCGCCCTCTGCCAGATGCGGCTTGCTTTTGAACCGGGACGAAACTCATGCCGAACAATGTGGGAAAGCGGCACGCGGTATCCTTCCAGGACATATTCGCCGTACATCAGGCCATAAATGATTTCGAAAAAATCCATATTTTCCCCTTTCCTCACTGGTAACCACAAGTTGATAATTCTCAGTATAAAGGCCATAAATCAATCTGTCAAATAGGAAAATTGATTTCTTGCATAGTACATAAATTCCGCTCTCATCTGTAAACTTAATACAGGTGGTGAACGGATATGGACGATAAAAATTTACAATACAAGCGAGAACTCGGTCTGAACATCAAGCACTACCGTTTAAAAAGCAATTACACTCAAGAACAATTGGCCGAAAAAATCGGCATCGGCCCCAAACATCTCAGCCGCCTTGAAACGGCCAAAATCGGCATTTCGCTGGACACTTTGTTCGACATTGCCGACGCACTTGAAATTGAGCCTTATCTGCTTTTGAAGTTCCGCTAAACCGCCGCGGCCGAACCGCGGCGGTTTCCCTGTGTTTTTGGGAACCCGTCTTTTTCGCGCATCAGTATTGTGCTATAATTATAACCGTTCTTTTTGTAAAAATGCCAAAGGAGTTCTTACAATGGGTATCATGGCACAAATCGGCATCGTGCTTGCGGTCTGCCTGGTGGGCGAGGGCATCGCGGCGCTGCTGCCCATCCCCTTCCCCGCCAGCGTCATCAGTATGGTGCTGCTGTTCCTCCTGCTTGCCGCAAAGCTGCTTCGCCCCCACCACATCAAAGAAAAATCCAATTTTCTCATCACCAACATGGCCTGTTTTTTTGTGCCCGCCGGCGTGGGTATCCTGCGCTATGCGGATGTGCTGTGGGCCAACCTGCTGCCGCTGCTGGCCATCTGCTTCATCACCACGCCGCTGGTGTACGGCGTTACGGCCTGGGCCGTGCAGCTCACCATGCGCGCCATTCAGAAAAAGGAGGCCCGTCATGATTGAGGCTGTCACCACCTCGCCGCTGTTCGGCATCGTGCTGTGCATCGGCACGTTCCAGATCGGGCGCTGGGTCCAGAAAAAAACAGGGCTGACACTGGCAAACCCGCTGGTCATCGCTATTCTGCTGTGCATCGGCGTGCTGCTTATATTCGACATTCCTTACGAGGATTTCGCCATTGGCGGCGATATCGTGAACATGATGCTCGGCCCCGCCACGGCCGTGCTCGCCTTGAACATCTACAACCAGTATGCCGTGCTCAAGCGCCACTTCGTACCCGTTTTAGTGGGCTGCACCGCGGGCAGCCTGTTCAGCCTGGCAAGTGTGCTGCTGCTGTGCCGCCTGTTCCGGCTGGACGAAGCCGTCACCGCCGCGCTGCTGCCCAAAAGCTGCACCACGCCCATCGCCGTAGGCATTGCCGAAAGCCATGGCGGCATCGCGGCCATCACCATGGTGGCCGTGCTCGTCACCGGGTTCATCGGCGCGGTGTGCGCCCCTTTGTTCGCCAAGCTGATGCACGTGACGGAGCCTGTGGCCGAGGGCCTTGCCATCGGCGCATGCAGCCATGCGCTGGGCACCACAAAGGCGGCGGAGCTGGGCGAAGTTCAGGGGGCGATGAGCGGCATCGCCATCGGCGTATGCGGGCTGATCACCGTGGTCGCGGCGCTGTTTCTGTGAGCACGGCATACCGGAGCATTCAAAAAGCGCGTGTGGGCTTCCACACGCGCTTCATTTTTATACCGTTTTATTGCCCGCAGCCCGGACCGGGCTGCACGGCAGCTGCCTATTCATACAAAACCTGCCCCGCAAACACACAGACCACCCGCTTCAGATCCGGGTGCTCCGCCATCAGCTGGTGCGCTGCCGTCAGCACGGCGCCCGCGCTGGGCGAAGCCGGAATGGCGTCTGTCTCCAGCACCTCACGCGCCGTGACGTTGGCCGTATGGCTGGG
>OBXM01001648.1_pt1 | contig 12792 bp, 15 predicted proteins | sample 1538141 | NCBI WGS metagenome assembly OBXM01 (sample SAMEA2580153, study PRJEB22360) | human gut metagenome | biome: human gut; feature: human-associated habitat; material: faeces | place: Denmark | collected 2008/2010 | reverse complement strand
ATATTTATCAGGAAGAATCTGTGTTCCGCGTAGTATTAAAAAATTTTAAGGGAGAAGATTTTGTATCTCTTGTGAATTTTCAAGTTGTTTTTCCGGAAGATGAAACGATTTACTTGGATTGCAACTGGGAAAAGTATTCGCTGTCTAGATCGGAGTTTGTATTTATCTCTTCAGACAGGAGGGAGCTAAATTGAACCAAACAGAATTAGAACGTTTATCAGAAGAATTGGAACGGGATAGCCGACGCTATCCCACGGATTTTGGAGGATATCTATGCGTTTAATGCCAATGAAATTCAAAAGCTTTGTTTGGCCTGTCAATCCCACGCAGTTGGAAATAAAAGAAAACAAGGTGATACAAGAAATTTTTGTTCCATTTTCAAAAACGAAAGGAAAAAAGACAGGAAAGGTGAATCGGCAGGTAACAGGACGAGGGTATTTTACGGGTGCCGGCAGTATGAGAACTTTTCAGGAATTGCAAAAAGTATTTTATCAAAACGGTGAGGGCAGTTTGCAGCTTCCCAATCAATTGCCGTTTATGGCAGTCATGGAAAATCTCGTGTTTGTGGGGAAGACAGGCGAAAATGTGGTGGAGTACAGCTTTTCTTTTTCAGAGCAGAGCAAACCGCCCAAAACACAGGCGAAGCAAATCATTACGGAACAAGAGGGAGAGTCATTGTGGGAGATTGCCAACCAGTTTGCTGTTTCAATTGATAAACTCATTGAGCGGAATCCTCATATTCGAGATATACATTATTTGAAAGCAGGGGAAAAGGTGGTGATTTCATGACTTTTTGGGCAATTACACAAGACGGTTCAAAACTGCTGTTGGGCAGACCTTTGTCGGTAACCTTAAAAAAGGAGCAAGGGGTGCCGGCAGATTTATTGGAGGTCAAATTTCCGGCGGTAAGCATTTGGGACGAATGTGTTTTTCTGGACGTCTATGCAGAAGGAGACAAGATATTCAGCGGAATTGTAGATGAACAGCTCAGTATACAGAATGATACAGGCATTACCATTGAATTTGTTTGCCGAAGCCACGAGGCATTACTGCTGGATAATGAAGCGGAGCCGGCTGTTCTATCTTCTCCCTCTTGGAAAGTTATGGTACAGAAATATGCACAGCCGTTGGGATTTTCTACGCGGGAAGAGCCGCAGACAATAGGAAAAGGACAGTTTGAAATTTATAAAGGAGAGAGCTGCTGGACGGTTTTATCCCGCTATGCAGAACGATTTTTACAGAGCCAATTATGGGTACGCCATCAGGAATTAGAACTTCAGAGCAGTCAACCCAAGGAGATTGAATTATCGCATATCACCGAAAGCCGTTTTGCGTATCGGCCGTATCGGCATATCAGTAAAGTTCGGACACAAAATGCCGCAGGTGCTTATGAACTGGCGTATCCCAATCCTACAGGAAATAGCCTGCCAAGGGAGCGCTATTTTACCTACCAAGATATCCGTTCCCCGATTGCGTACTTAAAGGAGCAGGAGAAAAGAGTAAAAACATGGCAGGTGGTATGCGATGGGTTTGTGGACGCTTCTCCCGGCGATAAAGTGATAGGAGATGCACAGAAATCCCTTTTGGTTACACAAATTCGCTATCATTTAGATGAAAAAGGGGAAAATACCCTTTTGTATTTACAGGAGGATTAACTATTTATGTGGCTGACGCAAAAACTGACAGAAAAAAAATCGCAGGCTTTGATTAACACCGGAACGATTACAGAAAATCAAGCCAAACCAACCATACAAGCGGAAAGAGAATATCGGGATTCAGCGGTGCTTACCCCTTATGGCATAAGCAGTATACCGCCCAAAGGGGCAACCGGGCTTATGGTCAACGGTTGTTATTTGGGGGGAGAATCAGCGGATAATGTGGAATTACTGCCGGGAGAAATTCGTTTGCGTTCCTTAGGAGGAGCAGAAATTTATCTGAAAAACAACGGAGAAGTGTGGGTTAACGGACAACTTTTTGCCCCCAAGGAGGTTTGAATGAATTTAAAAGTCAAAGAAGGAAGAATTGTTACTAATGAACGGGGGCTGCCGATTATATTGACAGAGCGGGAAGATTTTTTGCAGCAGGCGGAATTTATTTTGTCGGTACCACTGGGCAGTTTTTTATATGATAAGAATTTTGGCAGCAGAATACAGGAGCATGAAAGTGAAGATTACCCAGAGAGATTGCTTGCTTACGCCAATGAAGCTTTATCGGAGGTTTCGGATATGCAGGCTCTTACGGCAGAAAAACAGGGAAATGAAATTCGAATAGAGATTGATACAGGGAAAGGTGTAGGATTTGTAAAATTACGGATAAAGGAGAAAAACGATGACTTATGAGGAAATACTTGGCCGAATGAAAACAGTGTATGAAACCGAAAGCGGTTCCGCTCCGGCGGATGCGGCCGACATTGGCATCCGTCTAAAGGTGTTAGCAGGAGAAATCCATAAGTTGATGACCGAAATCGGTTGGCTGAGGAAACAAGCATTTCCGCAAACAGCGGAGGGTGAAAACCTAGACAGGCATGCCGCACAACGGGGCATAAAACGGCGGAACGCCGAAAGAGCACAGGGCGTTCTGACGTTTTATCGTTCTTCTGTTTTGACGTATGATGTGACCATTCCAAAAGGAACGGTTTGTGCCACTTCAGGTGATTTTTCACAAGAATATGAAACCATTGAGAGCGGCATTTTAAAAGCAGGAGAGCTTTCGGTATCCATGGCCGCACAAGCCGTAGAAGGCGGCATTAACGGAAATGCCGCCGCTGAAACCATTGACACCTTGGTTACACCTCCCGTAGGGATTGAAAAAGTAATAAATGAAATTGCCTTTAGCGGCGGAATGGAGGAAGAGTCTGACGATTTTTTGCGAATAAGATTGCTTGAGGCCTATTCTGTTTTGTCCAACGGTACCAATAAAGAGTTTTATCGGCGAAAAGCTTTAGAGGTAGAAGGTGTGTATTCAGCGGCTGCAGTTGCAAGAGAAAATGGAATCGGTACTGTTACGGTTTATGTCTGGGGCAAAGGTGAGGCACCGTCAGAGGCGGTCATACAGGCCGTGCAGGATAAACTTGATGAGGCAAGAGAAATTAATGTGGACGTGACCGTAAAACCCGCTCAAACACGTGTTTTCAATGTATATAGCTATATCAGAGAAAAAGATGGAATTTCATTTGAAAAAGCGGCTGAAAAAGTGAAACAGGATATTATCAACTACTATGCCAAACGAAAAATAGGCGATTATATCTATAAAGTAGATTTAGGAGCCGTGTTTATGAATAGCGGTGTGGTCAAAAATTATTCTTTTGCAATTAATGTTATTGATTATTTGGGAGAAACAGGGATTATTCCGGTATTGGGACAAGTGAATATTTTGGAGATGAAAATATAATGACTGCAAAAGAAAATATGATTCATACGCTGGAAAGAACAGGATTATACCAATTTCATAAGACGCAAAAAGGAATTTTTGAAAGTGAAATAGACGCTTATGCAGCTGGATTTTTTCTTTTGGAGAAAGAAATTGACCGTCTATTGGGAGATTTATTTCTGGAAACCGCCTCACCTGAGATTCTAGACGAAAAAGAGAAGTTGTTCCGTTATCTGCCCTCACTCGGAACGGTATCGGACAGACGCAAAATGTTGTTGGCCCGTTATGGCGATATAGGCGAAAATGCGGCGGTTAGCCGATTTCAAAATCTGCTGACTGCCGTCGGGATAGACGGTACCCTGCAAGAAAATCGAGAGGAAGGCAAACTGACAGTAACGGTTCATCGTTTTATCGGCGTTACAAAAGAAGAAGCCATCAAAGAACTGGAAGAACTTTTGCCCGCTCATTTGGAAATAGAAGTTCTGGAAGAAAAATTTTAAAGAAATCAACAAAACAATTAAAAAAGGAAACGGACATATCAATCATGTCCGTTTCCTTTTTTGTACAAATGCAATGCAGTAGGGTGTTGTCTTATTCACTTTGGGCGGGCGGAGGATATTCTGACATCGAGTCTATATACATATCCTCCATTAAATTTTTGTCATTAAAAGTAACGGCACCAATCACTTTTACTGGCTCACTGCTGTAGCTTGCTGTCAAAAGAACTTGAAAAGAAAATTTATTCTCATTGACTTCTTTGACAGAAACCTTGTCTACCGTACAGGTATAATTATGGAGCCCTGCTATCAAATGCAACATCATGACGTCCTGAAAAAAGTAAGAATCAAAGGAAAGCATTTTTTCGGATACGACATCTCCGCCAAAATCCTTGAGTAAGCTTTGCCATTTTTCACCTTGCTCCGCCGTCGGCACGGCAATCGATTCTCCGTCCTTTGCAGAAAAATCCTCCGTCGTGAGGTCTTGAACCGATTGTGCAAATTTTGCGTCCGGAATTGTAAATGCTTTTTTCACGAAATTTTCTGTAATTTCCTGTCGGCTCGCTGCAGCAGAGCAGCCTGTTGCCAATAGCAAAAACAAAATAAGGACGGAAGTTACCGCTGTTTGAAAAGATTTCATAAGAAACTCCTTTACAAATTGTTAATCTTATTGTAGACTTTTTTTGTGGAATTGTCAAAATCTAAAAAGAAAATATAAAATATTTTCTTTTTAGATTAGAGTTGAGGTTAAAAAATATTTAAAAGAGAACAGTATGCCCGAAATTAGGTTGGGCGGTCATAGAATTGTGGATGTGATCTAAGTATTTATGCCAGCAATTTATTAGAAAAGTAAAAAAATAAAACACACCTCAACATAAAATATGCATAAGGTGTGTTTTAAATCTTAAATCATAAAAACCATAGAACTAAAATGGTTTCTTATTTATTTTGTTCCTTCGTAAACAGCAACAGCACAAGCAACAGTAGCACCAACCATGGGGTTATTGCCCATGCCGATGAGTCCCATCATTTCAACGTGTGCAGGAACAGAAGAAGAACCGGCAAACTGAGCGTCACCGTGCATTCTGCCCATGGAATCTGTCAGACCGTAAGAAGCAGGGCCTGCGCCCATGTTGTCGGGGTGCAGAGTACGTCCTGTACCGCCGCCGGATGCAACGGAGAAATATTTCTTATTGTGTTCATTGGACCATTTCTTGTAAGTACCGGCAACCAAGTGCTGGAAACGTGTGGGGTTTGTGGAGTTACCGGTGATGGAAACATCTACGCCCTCTTCCTGCATAATGGCAACGCCTTCCAAAACATCGTTGGCACCGTAGCATTTAACAGCGGCTCTTTCACCGTCGGAGAAAGCTTTAGTTTCAATAATATTCAGTTTGCCTGTGTAGAAATCATAATCTGTTTTTACATAGGTAAAACCGTTGATTCTGGAAATAATATAAGCGGCATCTTTTCCCAAACCATTGAGGATGATTCTCAGGGGTTCTTTTCTGGCGCGGTTAGCGGTTTTAGCGATACCGATAGCACCTTCAGCTGCAGCGAAAGATTCGTGACCGGCTAAAAAGGCGAAGCATTTGGTTTCATCTCTAAGCAGCATAGCACCGAGATTACCATGACCGATACCAACACTTCTTTGTTCTGCAACAGAACCGGGAATGCAGAAAGCCTCAAGACCGATGCCGATTGCCTCAGCAGCGTCGGCGGCTGTTTTGGTGCCCTTCTTAATAGCAACAGCACAGCCGAGGGTATAAGCCCAGCTGGCATTTTCAAAAGCGATAGGCTGAACGCCTTTTACGATTTCATAAGGGTCAAAACCCTTGGATTTACAAAGTTCACGTGCTTCTTCAAGACTTTTAAGGCCATACTCGGCCAGACATTTCTCAATCTTGGCAATTCTTCTTTCTTTGCCTTCAAACATGACATCATTAGCCATTCTATTGTCCTCCTATTCTATGGTCTTATTCTTCTCTCGGATCAATATATTTAGCGGCGTTGTCAAAACGACCATATTGACCGATATTGTTTTTATAGGCTTCATCAGGAGAAACACCGCGGCGGATGTCTTCAAGCATTTTGCCAAGTTTAACAAACTGATAACCTGTGACTTCATTGTTTTCATCAAGGGCCATTTTAATGACATATCCCTCTGCCATTTCCATGTAACGTACACCCTTAGCGCCTGTGCTGTACATGGTACCAACTTGTGAGCGAAGTCCCTTGCCTAAATCTTCCAGTCCTGCGCCGATGGGTAAGCCACCCTCGGAGAAAGCGGTTTGGCTTCTGCCGTAAGCAAGCTGTTTGAAAATTTCTCTCATAGCAACGTTGATAGCGTCACAAACGAGATCAGTGTTCAAACACTCCAAAAGAGTTTTGCCGGGCAGAATTTCTGCTGCCATAGCGGCAGAGTGAGTCATACCAGAGCAGCCGATGGTTTCAACCAAAGCTTCTTCCACAATGCCGTCTTTGACGTTGAGCGTCAATTTGCAGGCACCCTGCTGCGGGGCACACCAGCCAATACCGTGAGAAAGACCGGAGATATCCTTAATTTCATACGATTTTACCCATTTTCCCTCTTCCGGAATGGGAGCCGGACCGTGATGAGGTCCCTTTGCCACAATACACATATTTTCCACTTCATGGGAATAATTCATATTGGTACTCCTTTCGGTTCTATATTCTTTGGGCTTATAGGGGCAGTTACAGTTACCCGACGCCAAATACCAATCCAATCCATTATAGTATCAATTCATTGGTTATTCAAGTGTTTTCGTCAATTTATGCGGGCGAAGAATGACAAAATTTTAGTTTTTTCTCTTTTTTAATTCCGAAGAATTGACAGTGATTTATTTTTATGATAGCATATAAAAATAATAGGATTCATATGAAAATGACCTTTTCTATATTATCGATAAAGGAGAAATGAACCATGCAAAAGGATACCGTTTGTGTGCATGGAGCAGACATAAAAGATAACCCAACAGGTGCTATCTGTCAGCCCATCTATCAAAGTGCTACTTTTTCTCATCCGTCCACCGACCAAAGCACGGGCTATGACTATTCTCGGCTGCAAAACCCAACGAGAGCTCATTTGGAAGAAACCATCACGAGGCTTGAAAATGCTCATGATTCCATCGCCTTTTCTACCGGCATGGCTGCCACCACTACGTTGGTTCAGTTGTTGGGCAGCGGTGATAAAATCTTAGCCTCCGATGATCTTTACGGCGGTACCGTGCGCTTGTTTGATAATGTTATCCAAAATAAAGGCATTGTTGTCGAATATGTCAATACCTCTGATTTGGCGGCAGTCGAGGCCAAAATAGATGATCAGACGAAGATGATTTTTTGTGAAACATTGACGAATCCTATGATGGGCGTAACCGATATTGCAGGGATTAAAAAATTAATCGGTGATAGAGATATCCTTTTGGCTGTGGACAATACTTTTTTAACACCTTACTGTCTTCGTCCGATTGAACTTGGAGCAGATGTTGTTATTCACAGCGGTTCCAAATATTTAAGCGGACACAATGATACGTTAGCCGGCTTTTTGGTTTCTGCACATGCAGAACTAAGCGAAAAATTGCGTTATATCAGCAAGACCATAGGAGCCTGCTTATCTCCGTTTGATTGCTATCTGCTGATTCGCGGCATAAAAACTTTAGCCATTCGTATGGAAAAATCACAGCAAAGCACCATTGAAATTGCCGAGTGGCTGTCACATCAACCCAAGGTCAATAAGGTGCTGTTCAGCGGGCTGTTCACACATCCGGGCCATGAAGTGATGAAAAAGCAATCCACCGGTTTTGGCTCTATGATTTCATTTGAAGTCGACAGCGAACAAACCGCTAAATATATTTTAAATCACATTAAGATTATTACCTTTGCGGAGAGCTTGGGCGGGGTAGAGTCCCTGATGACCTATCCCTTAACGCAAACACATGCCGATGTGCCTTTGGAAAAAAGACTGCAATTGGGCATTAACGAAAAACTTTTGCGTTTATCCGTCGGAATTGAAAATCCGCAGGATTTAATAGAAGATTTGAAACAGGCATTACAGGACTAATCCTTTTGTTTTTCTCGTGTACTTTATATAAATAAAAGATACACTTTGTATCTCAAAAAAGCAGAGTTTTGCATGGCTTAACTCTGCTTTTTTGTTTGCAAAACATATTATTGAGCTTACAGGACATAAAAAATCACCTTTTCGGCAGAGTACAAGCTGCTGAAAAAGTGATTTTAATAAAAAGGTTATCGGTAAGCTTTCATATAATCGCCATGTGCTTCAATCAGTTCATCACACATTTTGATTATGTCATCAATAGAAAGCTCGGCGGCTGTATGCGGCTCAAGCATAGCGGCACGATAGATATCTTCTCTTTTGCGTGTTACAGCGGCTTCAATCGTCATCAGCTGCGCATTGATGTTGGTCATGTTCATACCGGCGAGATGGACAGGCAATTTGCCGACATGAGTGGGATGAACGCCCATATTATCGACTAAACAGGGTACCTCAACACAAGCTTCAGCCGGCAGGTTGTCGATTAAACCGGTGTTGAGAACGTTGCCGCCGATTTTGTAAGGGGTGCCGGTTATCATGGCCTCCATGATATAAGAGGCATATTCGCGCGAGCGTTCATGAGTGATTTTACCGTCAGCCAGAATAGAGTCACGTTCTTTCTCCCAACCTTCAATTTGCGCAATACATCTTCTTGGATATTCATCCAATGGGATATTATAGCGCTCAATTAATTCTGGATATTTGGATTTGATGAAGAAAGGATTATACTCAGCATTATGTTCACTGGACTCGGTGCAGTAATAACCCAAACGGCGGATATATTCATAACGCACCATATCGTTAAATTTATCTCCGCTTTCGAGTTTTTCAATGGAGCGTTTTTTGATTTCGGGATACAAATCATTGCCCTTGGCATCATAAATTTCCAGCAGCCAAGCCATGTGGTTGATACCGGCAATGGTTTCTTTTCTGCCTTCTAAGTACTGCTCCATATTCAGGCCCTTAAGCAGATATTTAGAACAGATTTGAACACTGTGGCAAAGTCCAACGGTTTTGATATCGGTGTATCTTTGCATATAGCCCGAGAGAATCGACATGGGATTGGTATAATTTAAAAACCATGCGTTGGGACATACCTCTTGCATATCGTTGGCAAAATCCTGCAAAACAGGAATAGTTCTCAGACCCCGCATAATGCCGCCAATGCCCAGTGTGTCAGCAATGGTTTGGCGAAGCCCGTATTTTTTCGGCACTTCAAAGTCAATGACTGTGCAGGGCTCGTAAAGACCAACTTGAATAGCATTGACAACAAAGTCAGCGCCGCGCAGTGCCTCTTTTCGATTTTCAACACCAAGGTATCCTTTGATTTTTGCTTTGCCGCCGTTTACATTTTGATTAATGGCATTTAAAATCACTTCAGAATCCTTCAGTCTTCCTCCGTCAATATCGTACAGGGCGATTTCACTTTCTTCAAGGACAGGAGAGCACATGCAATCACCGAGAACATTTCTGGCAAAGACAGTGCTGCCCGCACCCATGAATGTAATTTTAGGCATATTTTCTTCCTCCGTTCTGTTTTCTTCATTATATTCAAATCATATGACAAAAGGAATTGATTTTTGTTAGATGCATTTGTTATAATGTTATATAATAAACGTAAAAAGGTAAGGCAAAATGGAAAATTATCCTCTGCAGAACAGAAAATTTTCGGATATTAATCCCTTGATTTGCGGGGAAGAGGTCTGTAAACCAAACCATAGTTTTGGGCCGGCTGTCCGAGAATATCATCTTTTGCATTATGTGGTATCCGGAAAAGGCAAACTGGTAGCCGATGAGAAAGAATATAGTGTTAAAGCAGGAGAATGTTTTGTGATTTTTCCGCATGAAATCACCTATTACGAGGCGGATGAAAACGAGCCGTGGCACTATATTTGGATAGGCTTTGAAAGTGGTGTGTCCTTGCCGTCCGTTTTGGCGGAAAGAGTGCTTTTTTTCAGAAAACTTGCTGATATTTTCGGGCGTTTTCAAATGCTGGCCAATATGGAGAATGGACGAGAGGCCTTTTTGTGCGCTCAAATTTGGGAAATTATTTCACTTCTCAACAGTCAAGAGAAATCTTCTTCCAACAAAATGAAGGATTATATGGAACAGGCGGTTTCCTGCATTGAAAATGAATACATGATGGAGATTTCCGTGCAGGAAATAGCAGACCGGTTAAACCTGAACCGCAGTTATTTCAGCACATTGTTTAAAGCTTATCTGGGTGTTTCTCCGCACCGGTATTTGTTGGATTTCAGGATGAAAAAAGCAGCGGAACTGCTGGTGAAATATGGATACTCCGTTACAGAAACAGCATTGTCCACCGGGTATAGTGATGTTTTCACTTTTTCAAAAATGTTTAAAAAAAAGTTTGGGATTTCGCCTTCCCTGTACCAGAATCAAAATCGCCGTTAAGCTATTGAAAAATAAGAGAATAAAAGGTTGAAAATAAAGGAGAGTGTTTAAATGGATTATTCTTTGTTTTACCAATTTTATGACAGTCCTATTGGTATGATTACGCTGTGCGCCAACCGTCATGCAATCAAAGGATTGTATTTTGGGGCGAATTCCCCTTTGGGCGCAGAAAAATTAGATACTACTTTATTATCGGACTGCCGCACACAGTTAGATGAATATTTTATAGGAAAACGAAAAGTGTTCTCCTTGCCGCTTTCTCCCAACGGAACGGTTTTTCAACAAAAAATTTGGGAATTGTTAAAAGAAATCCCCTATGGAGAAACTCGTTCCTATAAACAGATTGCAGAAAGATATGGGAACACAAGGGCCTGCCGTGCCGTGGGAATGGCAAATAACCGCAATCCTATTTCAATCATTGTCCCCTGTCATCGTGTGGTAGGGGCAGACGGTTCTTTGGTGGGATATGGAGGCGGACTTTCCATTAAAAAACAACTGCTGGAATTGGAAGAAAAATTCAAGTAAAATTGAGAGTGTCAATGTACGTAAGGCTTACCATCAAGATTTATCACTATTTTCAATAAAAAAATGCAGAAAGACACCGTCAAAGTCTTTCTGCATTTTTTATTTTACATTCTTTTTTTAACAAAACAAAAAATTTTACCAGTATAAAATCGGATAACCGTATTGATCCGTAAAAGATCCGGTAGCGATTAAGATAATATCAACAACGTATCCAATGCCGAAGAGTCCACCGGTAAAGAGCCACAACAAGCCGGTGCCGGTTTTACCGGCATAAAAACGGTGAACACCCAAGATACCGAGAAAAATACAGAGCAGCAAAGCGGCTAAACGACTTTTGTAACTGGCTGTGTATTGTGGATATGAAGTTTCGTTGCTATAGACATTTACATTGATAGGGGGTTGCTGGTAAGTGTTTTGATTTTGCGGCGGGGTAGGTGCCTGATAGCTGTTTTGGTGATATCCGCTTGGCTGCTGATAAGGCGGCTGTTGATAGGGTTCTTGTACAGGAGGTACATTTGCAGCAGGATTTTGATATGGCGGTGTATAAGGCGAATTGGGCTCAGCAGTATTCTGCTGGTTTTGATATTTATATTGATTATAGAAATCCGGTGGAACATGCTCACTGGGGGTTTGCGGCGGAGTGAGCTTTTGTCCACAGTGCGGGCAATAAGCACAGTTTTCTACTTCTGCGTGGCAATTGGGACATTTCATATAAATTCCTCACTTTAAAATACTTTGCGGCACTATGTTTACGCATCAATAAGTTATTAAAACTATTCTATCATTGCGGCTATCAAACTGTCAAACATATTCCTCTTACAAAATTATTAAAATTTTCTAAGTAATTTAATTTGTATTGTGTTTTTTGAGAAAATATACTATTGTTAAAGGAGTTGCAGCAAAGTATACAAAAATTTTTTGGAGGCAGAGAGAACAATGAAAATTCTTTTGGTGGAGGATGACAGCAGCATTGTCGAGAATTTGAGCACCTTTTTGAAAAGCGAAGGCTTTGCAGTGGAATCTGCCGGCGGACAGGAAGAAGCACTTTTAAAAATACAGAATAATAGTTATGACGTATTGCTGTTGGATATTTCATTGCCGGACGGCAATGGCTATACAGTGTGCTCTGCCGTCAAAGAAATATCTGATATTCCTGTGATTTTTCTGACTGCCTCGGGGGATGAATACAGTGTGGTAGCCGGGTTTAATGTAGGGGCAGATGATTATATCGCCAAGCCGTTTCGTCCTCGTGAACTGATATCGCGAATTAAAAATGTGCTGCGAAGGGTGAAGAATCCCATTTCAAATTTAGAGTATGGCGGAATTAGTGTAGATACTGTAAAGGGGAGCATTACCAAAAACGGAACTGAGATTTACCTTTCAGCTTTAGAGTATCGATTGTTGTTGGTATTCTTCAATCACAAAGGCAGAGTGCTTTCCCGCCAAAAATTGTTGGAGGAAATTTGGGATACCACAGGAGAATTTGTTAATGACAATACGCTTACGGTCTATATCAAACGTTTGCGGGATAAAATTGAAGATAATCCGCAAATGCCCCGAATAATTAGAACCGTGCGCGGTCTTGGTTATATTTTGGGAGATTAAATCATTTAGAAAACCAAAAAGGCGGAATGGATTTCTTTTCAACCTCAGATTACAAAAAAACATTGTACAGATGGATAACCGTCAGTGTCATTTTGTCAGCGGTATTGCTGTTTGCAAATTGGAAATATGGTGTACTTGCATTTTTTCTTTGTGCGGGTTTTACCACGGCGCATTTAATTTCCGATTATAAAAAATATCAAAGAATCAGCAAAATGAGTGATGAAATCAATAAAATTCTGCATGACAGCAGCAAATTTGATTTGGCACAGTTTGAAGAGGGAGAGTTATCTGTTTTAAACAGCGAGA
>OBXM01001637.1_pt1 | contig 12885 bp, 8 predicted proteins | sample 1538141 | NCBI WGS metagenome assembly OBXM01 (sample SAMEA2580153, study PRJEB22360) | human gut metagenome | biome: human gut; feature: human-associated habitat; material: faeces | place: Denmark | collected 2008/2010 | reverse complement strand
AAGAAATCAGAAAAAAGTAAAGCCCATTTTTTATTGGAAATAAAGGGAAAATTAAGAAAATAAAGAGTGGAAAGGAAAACTAAAATTGTTAAAAATAGACATTTGAAGGGCGATGTTTATTGATTAATCATATAAAATAACCTATAATAAAAACAAATTGATAGAAAATTATCAAAGTATAATAAGAACTGCACAAAAATATTGAAGGAGGAGCTATATGTTAGATCAAACCTACTATAAAAAAGCAGATGAGATCATTTCGCAGCATGGACTTGAACCGGCTTCACTGATTCCGATCATTCAGGACATTCAGAGTGAATATCGGTATCTTCCACCGGAACTTCTGAGGTATGTGGCGAAGAAACTTGGGATCAATGAAGCAAAGGCATACAGTGTGGCAACATTTTATGAAAACTTCTCTTTTGAACCAAAGGGAAAGTACATTATTAAAGTCTGTAATGGAACTGCCTGTCATGTCAGAAAGTCAATTCCGATTTTGGAACGGCTTTATAGTGAACTTGGACTTTCAGAAGAAAAGGCGACAACGGACGATATGTTATTTACACTGGAGACAGTTTCCTGTCTTGGAGCGTGCGGACTTGCTCCGGTTCTGACAGTAAATGATAAGGTTTATCCGGGAATGACCCCGGATGCTGCGGCAGAACTGATTCACGAATTGAGAGGAGCGGAATAAGTATGGAAAAAATTACGAGCAGAGAAATACTTCATCAGATTCGTGAAGAGGCGGCAAAAAAGATCAGCGACAGCCGTTGCAGGATTTTGATCTGTGCAGGAACCGGGTGTCTGGCAGGCGGATCAGGTGAGATATACAGGCGGATGAGCGAACTTGCAGAAGAAAATCCGGATATTGACGTGGAATTTGGACCGGAGATTGCTCATGGTAGTGGCCCGTTGGAAGTGAAGAAAAGCTGATGTCACGGATTCTGTGAAATGGGACCGCTGATGCGGATCGAACCGGCAGGAATCCTTTATACAAAAGTAAAGCCGGAAGACTGCGATGAGATTTTCCACAGAACGATCGAAAAGGGAGATGTTATCCGTCATCTTTTATTTAAGCAGGATGGGCTTGAGTATAAAAAGCAGGAAGAAATCCCGTTTTATAAAAAGCAGACGAGAAATGTACTGAAAAACTGTGGACATATTGATGCAGAACATATAGAAGAATACATTTCCACCGGAGGATATGAGGCATTAGAGAAAGTCCTGTTTGAGATGACACCGCAGGAAGTGGTGGAAGAGATTTCAGCATCCAATTTAAGAGGAAGAGGAGGCGGTGGATTCCCAACGGGATATAAATGGTCACAGGTAGCCCGTCAGGAAGAAAAGACCCGCTATGTAGTCTGTAACGGTGATGAGGGAGATCCGGGAGCATTTATGGACCGGAGTATTATGGAAGGAGATCCGCATAAGATGATCGAAGGAATGATGATCGGGGCTTATGCGGTAGGAGCCAGAGAAGGTTATATTTACGTGAGAGCGGAATATCCGCTGGCGATCAGCCGTTTGAAACGGGCAATTTCACAGGCAGAGGAAAGCGGTCTTTTAGGCGATCATATTTTAGGAACAGATTTTTCATTTCGCCTACATATTAATCGCGGTGCAGGAGCATTTGTCTGCGGAGAAGGAAGTGCATTGACTGCGTCCATTGAGGGAAAAAGAGGTATGCCGCGTGTCAAACCGCCAAGGACGGTGGAACAGGGTTTGTTTGGAAAGCCGACGGTTCTTAATAATGTAGAGACCTTTGCCAATGTTCCGATGATCATTAATAAAGGAGCAGAATGGTTCCGTTCCATCGGACCGGAAAAAAGTCCGGGAACAAAAGCATTTGCATTGACAGGAAGTGTTCGGCATACAGGTCTGATCGAAGTGCCGATGGGAACGACCCTGCGGGAAGTGATCTACGATATTGGTGGTGGCATCAAAGGAGACGGAGCGTTCAAAGCGGTGCAGATCGGAGGTCCGTCAGGAGGATGCCTGGTGTCGAAAGATCTGGATGTCAGTCTGGATTTTGATTCATTGAAAAAAATGGGGGCAATGATCGGTTCGGGCGGACTGGTTGTGATGGATGACCATACGTGCATGGTGGAAGTGGCGAGATTCTTTATGAATTTTACGCAGAATGAAAGCTGTGGAAAGTGCGTGCCATGTCGTGAAGGAACAAAGCGTATGCTGGAGATCCTGGAGCGGATCGTGGCAGGAAATGGAAAGCTGGAAGACCTTGATCTGCTGGAGGAACTGGCGAACATGATCACAGAAACTGCACTGTGCGGTCTTGGAAAGAGTGCGGCACTTCCGGTTATGAGTACGCTGAAAGTATTCCATGATGAGTATGTGGAGCATGTGGTTGAAAAGAAATGTGCCTCCCATACCTGCACTGCATTACGAAAGTTTATCATCAGTCCTGAGCGGTGTAAAGGATGTTCAAAATGTGCGAGAAACTGTCCGGTCGGTGCGATCAGCGGAAAGATCAAGGAACCATTTACGATCGATACGGAAAAATGTATCAAATGTGGAGCATGTGCGAGTGCCTGTGCATTTGGTGCGATTCATATTGAAGGGTAGGAGGAACAGAGTATGGGCTATATGACAATTAACAACAGGAGAGTGGCTTTTACAGATGAAAAAAATGTCCTCTCAGTGATCCGAAAGTCGGGAATCGATCTTCCTACGTTCTGTTATCATTCAGAACTGTCAACCTATGGGGCGTGCAGGATGTGTGTGGTGGAAGATGAACGTGGAAAGGTATTTGCATCCTGTTCAGAAGTACCACGGGATGGTATGGTGATCTATACAAATACACCAAGATTGCAGCATCACAGGAAAATGATCATTGAACTGCTGTTGTCATCCCATTGCCGTGACTGTACAACGTGTGCCAAAAATGGAGTCTGTACGTTACAGAAGCTGGCAAGCCAGTTGGGTATTTCAGAGATCAGATTTGAAAATCATAAGAAACCACTTCCACTGGATACCTCTTCGGATTGTGTAATAAGAGACCCCAATAAATGTATTCTCTGTGGGGATTGTGTGCGTACCTGTGATGAAATCCAGGGACTTGGCATTCTGGATTTTGCTTTCCGGGGTTCAAAAATGCAGGTTATGCCGGCATTTAACAGAGAGCTGGCAGAGACTGACTGCGTAGGCTGCGGACAGTGCAGGGCGGTCTGTCCGACCGGTGCGATCAGTATCCGGCAGGATGTTGATCCGGTATGGAAAGCGTTGGCGGATAAGAATATCAGAGTTGTGGCACAGATCGCACCGGCTGTCCGGGTGGCGATCGGAGATAAATTTGGAATCCCGAAAGGTGAAAATACACTGGGACGCCTGGTGGCAGCTCTGCGACGTATGGGATTCGATGAGGTATATGATACAAATTTCGGGGCAGACCTGACGGTAATGGAAGAGTCAGCAGAATTGCTGGAGCGTTTAAAATCCGGTAAGAATCTTCCGTTATTTACTTCCTGCTGTCCGGGCTGGGTGAAGTTCTGTGAGAACCGTTACCCGGAATTTCGGGAAAATATTTCCACCTGCCGTTCTCCGCAGGCAATGTTCGGAGCATTGCTGAAGGAAGAAGCCCGGATGAAAGCGGCAGAAGCGGAAAAAGAAGGACGGAGCCTCCGCAAGACGGTTGTGATCTCGATTATGCCATGTACGGCAAAAAAAGCAGAGATCAAAAGACCGGAGCATTTTACAGAAGGGCAGCAGGATGTAGATTATGTACTGACCACGACAGAAGTGACCCGTATGATCAAAGAAGCGGGAATGGATCTGTCGCAGATCGAACCGGAGGCACTGGATATGCCGTTTGGTCTGTCTTCGGGGGCAGCAGCGATCTTTGGAGTAACGGGTGGTGTGACCGAGGCAGTTCTGAGACGTCTGGTACACAGCAGCAGGATGGAAGATCTGCAGGACATCAGCTTTACGGGAATCCGCGGGATTGAAGGAATCAAAGAAGCTTCCATCCAGCTTGAGGACAGAACGGTGAAAATTGCAGTGGTGAATGGTCTTCGCTGTGCAGAAACACTGCTGGAGAGGATCAAAGCCGGTGAAGTCCAGTATGATTTCGTAGAAGTGATGGCATGTAAAAGAGGCTGTATTGCCGGTGGTGGACAGCCGGTGCCGATCGGACCGAGGACGAAACAGGCCCGGCTGGATGGAATGTATAAGATCGACAGCATGGCACAGATCAAGAGATCTGATGAAAATCCGATCATTGCAGAGGTTTATGAGGGAATCCTGAAGGGGAAGGAACATAAATTGCTGCATAATAGATAAAAAATCGCCTTATATCAGATGCACAGCAACTGGTATAGGGCGATTTCTGAATTATGTCGGATTATCGGTTATCAAGGTAATCTTTTACAAGAAAGAGACTGGAAATCCAGGGTTATTTCAACACCAGTTTCAGTACCTCAGTCACTTTTTTCACCGGAACGATTTCCAGCTTATTTTTAACCTCATCGGCAACGTCATCGAGATCCTGTTCATTGTCAGCAGGAATCAGAACCTTTGTGATTCCTGCACGCTGGGCGGCCATAAGCTTTTCAGGAAGTCCGCCGATCGGCATGACACCGCCACGCAGGGAAACTTCTCCGGTCATGGCATATTCCGGGCTGACTTTCTTCCCGGTGAGAAGTGATGCAAGAGCTGTTGTCAGCGTGATTCCGGCTGATGGACCGTCTTTTGGAACCGCACCGGCAGGAACATGGATATGGAGGTCGTGGTCATCAAGCACTTTGCTTTCCTTTGGATAAAGTGATTTTACAAGACTCAGTGCAATCTGAATGGACTCCTTCATTACATCTCCAAGCTGACCGGTAATAATCATCTTGCCTTTGCCCGGAATCAGTTTACTTTCTATAAATAAAATTTCTCCGCCCGCTCTTGTCCATGCAAGTCCGGTGACAACTCCCGGTTCAGGGGAAGAAAGTTTCCGCTCATGGTGGAGCTGCTTTTTCCCAAGATATTTTTCGAGATTTGTCTTAGTGACTGTCAGTGTTGTTCCCTCATTTTTAACAAGTTGGACGGCAGCCGTCCGGCAAAGAGTATCGATCAGTTTTTTCAGGTCACGGACACCTGCCTCCATTGTGTATTCATCAATAATCCTGCGAATCGCTCCGTCGGTTACTTTCAATGCATTTTTCTTAATTCCCATGGCATCGAGAGCCTTTGGAAGAAGATGTCTGCGGGCAATCTGATATTTTTCTACTGCAGTGTAACCGGAGAAATTAATAACCTCCATACGGTTGAGCAGTGGTTCAGGAATCGTATCCAGTGAGTTTGCAGTGCAGACAAAAAGTACATTGGACAGATCGTAAGGCACATTCATATAGTGGTCAGTGAAAGTGCTGTTCTGTTCAGGATCAAGAACCTCCAGAAGGGCACTGGCAGGGTCTCCGCCGTAATCTTTTGCAAGTTTGTCAACCTCATCCAGTACAATGACCGGATTGGAGACACCGCTTCGCTTGATTCCTTCCATGATTCGTCCGGGCATAGCACCGATATAAGTACGTCTGTGGCCACGGATTTCCGCCTCATCACGGATACCACCAAGACTGATCCTTACATATTCTCTTCCGAGAGCCCGTGCAATACTTTGCCCGATACTGGTCTTCCCGGTTCCAGGAGCACCAACAAATAAAAGGATCGAGCCATATTGCTTCCGGTTGAGAGCCATAACGGCGAGTTGCTGGATGATGCGTTCTTTGACTTTTTTCAGACCATAGTGATCTTCATCAAGAATCTGCTCCGCCCGGTCAAGATCGATCGGGGTAAACTGCGGTGCTTTCCAGTCCAGGCTGGTCATAAAGTCAAGGTAATCATACAGAAGACCGTACTCATGGCTGTCCTTGCCTTCCTGCTTCATGCGGTTCAGCACTTTTTCAGCTTCTTTACGGGCTTCGTCATTCATGCCGGATTCTTCAATCTTTTTCTCAAATTTCCGGGTATCGGAAATATTTTCAGGGTGAAGTTCGTCCAGTTCTTTCTGAAGATAACTGATCTGCTTCTTGATGGCTGCCTCGCGATAAAGCTGCTCCTGATCATCTTTCTGAGCTTCCTTTGCTTCGGTGGAAACTTTGGCAACCTCCATAAATTCGTTGATGGCAGCTTCGATCAGCGTACAGCGTTCCCGGCGGGAATCCGTTTCAACAATGGCATATTTTTCTTCGGGGCTGATATTCAGATATTCCGAAAGGGCAGATCCGAGATCATACATATTTTTCCGCTGTAAAATGAAACTTCTTGCCCACATTCCCCACTGGTATCCCTGGACAAATTTCAAAAGTGCGGCACGTAAACGGAGAAATTGAGCCTTCTCTTCTTCTGCCGTATAGTCATCAACCTCTGCACGAATAGATGCGTCTGCGAGAATCTGACCATTTTCCACCTCGACATCTGAAAGATCAACACGCTCCAGCGTGCGGATCTGAACACTGTCATCGTCTCCGAAAGCCTCTACTCTGGCGGAAATGCCGACCGGACAGATATGGTCAGCGTCCAGTTCTTCAGCGTCATCTTCATTTCTTAAGAAAGCAAAAAGCAGCTCACTGCCGACTTCAAGCTGCTCGGATGCATTTTCAGTAAAAAACTCTTTTTTGAAGTGATAGGTGACATCGGGAAGAAATAATATATTATAAATTGGCTGTATTACCATAGTAATTCTCCTTTCATCTGATAGATTATTAGCACTCTTAACTAATGAGTGCCAATATATAGTAGAAACCTAGCATAAAAATGTAAAAATGTCAATAGAGGCAAGGTTGACTTTTAAAATGGTTTCGTCTAAGATGAAAACGATAAAATCTGAAAAGAACGGAATAATACGATGAGACAGTTAAGAATAGGAAATGTAACCTTAGAGAATACTTATATTCTGGGGCCGATGGCAGGAGTGACAGATCTGCCGTTTCGCTTATTGTGTAAAGAGCAGGGAGCAGGTCTTTTGTGCATGGAAATGGTCAGTGCAAAAGCCATTCTCTATAATAATAAGAATACAGAGACGCTTTTGGAGATCCATCCGGATGAACAGCCGGTATCTCTCCAGTTTTTTGGTTCAGATCCTCAGATTATGAGTGAAATGGCAAAGCGGGTCGAGGAAAGACCGTTTGATATTATGGATATTAATATGGGATGTCCTGTACCGAAAGTCGTGAAAAATGGTGAAGGATCGGCATTGATGAAAAATCCAAAGCTGGCACATGAAATTATCAGTGCTATGGTCAAAGCAATCAAGAAACCAGTGACAGTTAAAATAAGAAAAGGCTTTGATGACAACTGCATTAATGCAGTGGAGATGGCGAAGATCGCAGAAGATGCGGGGGCAGCAGCCATTGCAGTCCATGGAAGGACAAGAGAGCAGTATTACAGCGGAAAAGCAGACTGGGAGATTATTCGTCAGGTAAAAGAGGCGGTTTCCATTCCTGTGATTGGAAACGGCGATGTGACCAGCCCGGAGCGTGCAGATGCCATGGTGAAAGAAACCGGCTGTGATGGTGTGATGATCGCCCGGGGAGCCCAGGGAAATCCGTGGATCTTTTCTGAGATGATCGAGCATGAAAGAACAGGGAAAATCCCATCGAGACCGACGAACGAAGAAATCCGGAAAATGATGCTCCGACATGCAAAGCTTCAGCTTCAATATAAAGGAGAATATCTGGGAATCCGGGAAATGAGAAAGCATGTGGCATGGTACACGAAAGGGCTGCCGGGTTCAGCAAAACTGCGGGAAGAGATCAACCGGGTTGAGTCTTATGCAGAACTGGAAGATCTGCTGTACAGACAGCTATAGATGTCGGGGTCAAAAGCCGAATGCGAAAGCAAGAAAACCGAATACAAAGCCGAATACGAAAGCCGAATACGAAAGCCGAATCTGCTTGACATCAGCAGGCGGTTTGGGTATAATATTGAAATTGCGAAATAGACTTAAATGACAGCATACAGGTGAAAATCAGGTTGTGTACAGTCTGTATAGATGAACAGGTCAGAACAGTATACGGACAAGGTTGAACCTGTAAGTATAGACAGAAAAGAAAGAATCAGAAAGGAAGCGTAACCGATGGCAGAAGCTAAGAAAAGATTACTTACTTACGCAGGCTTAAAAGCACTGGAAGATGAACTGGAGAATCTGAAGGTAGTAAAGAGAAAAGAAGTAGCAGGCAAGATCAAAGAAGCAAGGGAGCAGGGAGATCTTTCCGAGAATGCTGAGTATGATGCAGCAAAGGACGAGCAGAGAGATATCGAGGCCCGTATCGAAGAATTAGAAGCAATTCTGAAAAATGCAGAGGTAGTTGTTGAGGATGAAGTAGATCTTGATAAGATCAATGTCGGATGTACTGTGAAAGTATTTGATATTACTTTTGACGAGGAGATGGAATTTAAAATTGTTGGTTCTACAGAGGCTAACAGTCTGGAAGGAAAGATTTCCAATGAATCTCCGGTAGGTCAGGCACTGATGGGCAAAAAGGTGAACGATGTAGTTGACGTAGAAACCCAGGCAGGAGTGATCCAGTACAAAGTACTTGATATTCAGCGTTCATAATCAGTATAAGATATACCAGCACAGACCTCTTAAATAATTAAGAGGTCTTAGTTCGCTTAAAGGGTAACCTGAAAGCGGCAGAAAAAGATACGTTTTCTGCGTCATTAATCTGAAACGGACTGACGCAGGACAGACAATATGGAAGGAGAACAGACAGTGGGACAGAATCAGAAAAATGCACAGGAACCGGATATGAATCAGTTGAGAAAGGTTCGCCGTGATAAACTTGCAGAACTGCAGCAGAACGGAAGAGATCCGTTCCAGATCACAAAGTTTGATCAGACGCATCATTCACTTGAGGTAAAGGATCTTTATGAGGCACATGAGGCTGAGCTTTTAAAGGATCACCAGGAGCCGAACGTAGAAGGAATGGATGAAGAGCAGGCAAAAGAGGCTCTTAAAAAGGATTACGAAGAGAGAAGAAGCATTATGGATGCAAATCCGATCCATGTAGCAATCGCAGGACGTATGATGTTCAAGAGAGTTATGGGAAAAGCTTCTTTCTGTAATATCCAGGATTTACAGGGAAATATCCAGGTATATGTTGCCAGAGATGCAATCGGAACAGACTCTTATGCTGATTTTAAGAAATCTGATATCGGTGATATTTTCGGACTGGAAGGATTTGCTTTCAGAACAAGAACAGGAGAAATCTCCATCCATGCAGAGAAGATGACACTCCTTTCCAAGAGTTTACAGATGCTCCCGGAGAAGTTCCACGGTCTGACAGATACAGATACACGCTACCGTCAGAGATACGTTGACCTGATTATGAACAGCGATACAAAGGATACATTTATTAAGCGTTCAAAAATCCTCAGTGCAATCCGTAAATATTTAAGCGGAAAAGGATTTATGGAAGTTGAGACTCCGATGCTTGTAGCCAATGCAGGTGGAGCAGCAGCAAGACCATTCGAGACGCATTTCAATGCCCTGAATGAAGATCTGAAGCTTCGTATTTCGCTGGAACTGTACCTGAAGAGACTGATCGTTGGAGGTCTTGAGAAGGTATACGAGATTGGTCGTGTATTCCGTAATGAAGGCCTTGATACAAGACATAATCCTGAGTTTACTCTGATGGAGCTTTACCAGGCATATACAGATTACCATGGCATGATGGATCTGACAGAGAACCTGTACCGTTTTGTTGCACAGGAAGTTCTTGGAACAACTCATATCGTATATAAGGGAATCGAGATGGATCTCGGGAAGCCGTTTGAGCGTATTACAATGGTTGATGCGGTTAAGAAATATGCAGGCGTTGACTGGAATGAAGTAAAGGATCTTGAGCAGGCGAGAGTAATCGCAAAAGAGCATAATATCGAATTTGAAGAAAGACATAAAAAGGGAGATATCCTGAACCTGTTCTTTGAAGAGTATGTAGAGGAACATCTGCTTCAGCCTACATTTGTTATGGATCATCCGATCGAGATTTCACCTCTTACAAAGAAAAAACCGGAAAATCCGGAATATGTAGAGCGTTTCGAGTTCTTCATGAATGGTTGGGAGATGGCAAATGCTTACTCCGAGCTGAATGACCCGATCGACCAGAGAGAGCGTTTCAAAGCACAGGAAGAACTGCTTGCACAGGGCGATGATGAAGCCAACACAACAGATGAAGACTTCATGAATGCACTGGAGATCGGTATGCCGCCAACAGGTGGTATCGGATTCGGTATCGACCGTATGTGTATGCTCCTGACAGGTGCAGAGGCAATCAGAGATGTGTTGCTGTTCCCGACAATGAAACCCTTGAATGGTGTAAAGGACGAAATTGGTGTAAACAAAACCGAGTCCGAAGCGCCGAAAGCCGAGCCGGAAAAGATTGATTTCTCCAAAGTAGAGATCGAGCCTTTGTTCAAGGATTTCGTGGATTTTGAGACTTTCTCCAAGTCTGATTTCCGGGCAGTCAAGGTACTTGCCTGCGAAGCAGTACCGAAGTCCAAGAAACTGCTCAAATTCACGCTGGACGATGGAACAGGCGCAGAACGCACGATTTTAAGCGGTATTCACTCCTATTACGAGCCGGAGGAACTGGTCGGAAAGACCTGTATCGCTATTACCAATCTGCCGCCAAGACCGATGATGGGTATCGACTCCTGCGGTATGCTGATCAGTGCGGTACACCACGAGGAAGGCGAAGAAAAGCTTCATCTTCTGATGGTAGATGACCACATTCCGGCGGGCGCAAAGCTCTACTAAAACGAGATGTACTTCATTTTCCGAAAACCTCGGATTTTACACAAATACACCAATTTTACACCAATCGGTGCTAAAATCGGTGCAGCGACAAAAAAATCGCATAATTTTGATTTCACACCGCCCCTGAGAAGTTATAGCTTCTCAGGGGCTTCTGTATTTTCTCATAGTTTTTACTCGCCTCGTCGCAAACTATACCAATCTACGCTTTCCAAATATAATGAAGCTAATCGCAGAGGAAGGAGAGGATTGAGTATGAGCAATATTTTATCAGAGGTACACCCTGAGCTTGTTGCGGAATGGTCGGAGAGGAATTTGCCGCTTACGCCGGATAAGATTACATACGGCTCAAACAAAGTCGTTTGGTGGAAAGGCGCTTGCGGTCACGAATGGCAGACGAGTGTTAAAGCTCGTTCAAACGGCGAAAACTGCCCAATCTGCTCAGGCGCAAGAGTGATAGAGGGTATCAATGATTTGGCAACGCTGAAGCCGGAACTGGCGGATGAATGGTCGAGTAAGAATGATCCGCTAAAGCCGACAATGGTAACAATAGGCTCCCATAAGAAAGTGGTTTGGCAGGATAAATATGGTCACGAATGGACAGCAACGGTTAAGAGCAGGGCGTTAAACGGTACAGGCTGTCCGTATTGCTCCCATAATAAAATCTTAGTAGGATTTAATGACCTTGCCTCACAGCGCCCTCAAATCGCTTCTGAATGGTCTGAGAGAAATTACCCGCTAAAGCCTGATATGGTTACGGTCTTTGCAAATCGGAAGGTATGGTGGCGGTGCAGCAAAGGTCACGAATGGAATACTCTCATTTCCACTCGTTCAGGCGGAAGCGGGTGTCCTTATTGCAGCGGTCAACTTCTGCTGAAAGGATTTAATGATTTTGCTACGACACATCCTCAGCTTGCACAGGAATGGTCGGATCGGAATCTGCCCCTTACTCCTGATATGATAAATGAAAAGTCCCGCAGAAATGTCTGGTGGAAGTGCAGAGAGTGCGGGTATGAATGGCAGTCAGTCGTGTATGCTCGTGTAAAAGGAACGGTATGTCCTGTCTGTGCAGATCGGGCGGTTATGACAGGGTATAATGATTTAGCAATGACGGACACACATCTTCTTTCGGAATGGGACTACGAAAAGAACAAAGATATTTCCCCAAACAAAATATCAAGGCACTCAATGCAGAGCGTGTGGTGGAAATGTTCACTCGGACACTCGTGGAAGGCAAAAATTTCAGAAAGAGCGATTGAAGGAAAAGGCTGTAAGATGTGTGAAAAAGATTATCTGACGGTTTTTCCGAAGCTGGCAGTTATGTATTATGCAGCGAAGAAGCGCATAAAGGTACAGACGGATACGGATAAGATTATCGGCATACCGCTTGAAATCTATTTGCCTGAAGAAAAAGCAGCGATTGAAACGGTTAGTGGGACAGAGAATGTAGAAACCTTGAAAGCATATCTGTGCCGGAAGCGGGAGATCAAACTGATTAAAATCCCATATACATTAGGAAGCAGCGAAGCGGACTTTGCCGTGAAGATTAAAAAAGCGTTTCGCAGCTTACATATTTTCATAACCTCGAACGAAGATGAAGATACAGCATTTATCCGGCAGAGGTTTTTTGAATGGAGAAAAGGACATATAAAATAAAGGAGACGATTTGATGAAAGACAGGCAATTTCATATCTATCTTGATGACGAGGAGTACGGACAAGTTTTGCAGGCGTTGATCGACCTTAAAAATAATCTGATAGCGCAAGGCAGATATACGGACGCAGTAGATGATGTCCTTATAAAATTTACAAAAGCACGAAAGAAAAAGATGACCGTGCAATACATCTGAATAAAACCACAGTTATGCCGCTTGTTTCTTTACGGAGAAGCAGGCGGCTTTTTTGCGTTTTTAGGGCAATTTTCAAGGTCAAAAAAATTTTTTTCAAATTTTTTTCGGAAAAGGGGCGATTTTGGGTGTGCATTTTGACCCCCTTTGTCCAAATGAGTGAAGGGGTTATTTCTCCGCAGGGGATTTCCCCCTTCACAGTACCTTGAAAATTGAATAGACAGGCGCTAAGGACATTAGTTCTGATGAATAGCCCGAAGGTGGGTACGCCGTGACTTTT
>OBXM01001632.1_pt1 | contig 12904 bp, 21 predicted proteins | sample 1538141 | NCBI WGS metagenome assembly OBXM01 (sample SAMEA2580153, study PRJEB22360) | human gut metagenome | biome: human gut; feature: human-associated habitat; material: faeces | place: Denmark | collected 2008/2010 | reverse complement strand
CAGAAACCTCTTTGAGCTACTTTTTGTTACGATTTTTTATAATTTTTTTTCATTTTTTATTTTTTAAAATTTTAATTTTTTTCAAAAATCGTAACATTTTTTAAAAATTCGACTTTCTGTTACGGTTTCTGTGACGGTTTTTGAGACGCTTTTTAACGTTCAAATCGTCCTGGTTTTAAAATTTTAAAGTACTTTTTAAAATCATTTTTATCACAGTGATACGAGTATTCGTCACCGTAAATAATAAATAAACCATTTTCTAAAACGCAGTTATAATCTTTACGCTTTTTAAATATCACTAGTTTAGTCTTATTAATCTTGATACTAAAATCAGATAAGCAACGTACTATATATCTAGTCCCTGGGTTTGCCATTTTTATCTCTTTCAAGTTCGCTGATCCGGGTCTCTAATTTCCAAATATCAAATACGAGACAAGTTACGAGCATTAGGGTTATAACCGATATAGCCATATTAATTAATCTTCCCGATTAATGCTTGCGCTCTCACTAAAACCTTTTGGATAGCGTTTCATTAATTTATCAATGTTCATTTTCACAACGTCACGAATTGAAATATTTAAGCTCTCGCATAATAGAGCCAAATACCAGCATACGTCGCCCAGCTCTTTATATAAAGCCTCTTTATCTAAATCATGGCCGTGAAAGATATGTTTTTTAATGATGTCGGCTACTTCTCCAGCCTCACCGGTTAAACCTAAAGCGCCGTTTAATAATTCGCCCGGGTTAATCGCGTTGTCCGGTGTAGATACGTCTTTAATAATGGTATCAATAACGCGTCGATTGCATAAACCGTCATTAGTTCTCATAGCCAGCTCTTGATAATCATTAATATCAAATTCGATCTCATCGTCAGTCTCTAACCAATTTATAAAATCTTTTTCCGTTATATTCTGACATGGAGCATAGCTACAATTGTCACTTCCTACTAAGGGATCACAAGTGCAAACCCCCATAGCTCGCATAATATAACAATCACAATGCAACGGGTGCGGTTGCTTTGATCTTTCTTCAATTAAAGCATTATATTTAAATTTATTTTTCATTTTCATACCTCTAAAGAGATTCAAACTCTTTCTCTAATTTTTTTAATTTTTCATCATAATAATTCAGTATCACAGTTTTAAGTTCTTCGTCCACCTTAGCAATAAAGCGGTAATCTTCGATCGTCTTACCCATAAAGTGCTGAGCTGGTCCTATATATCTACTAGCCAATATTAACTGTCTACCGCCTGGTCTATTGGTATTACGTATACTTATGATTATCGATTTTAATTGCTCGATTCTGCTTTTTAACTTATTAATCTGTTCTAATTTTTCATCAGTCATAAAATTACCTCTATTTTTTCCTTAACGATCTAATCGTTTCAGTAATGAAAACTGAACAGATCACTACTGCTATCGTTAAAATAATAAAACTTAAACCATATATTAAGCTGGTTTTAATTACTATCATTATTTAAGTCCTCCGTAGATTTATCAATATCATTGTCATACTTGAGACATTTTCCGTCTTTATACGCGACACAATCATTTAGTAAACACGCTCTAACAATCGGAACTCTAAATTTACCCGTACCAATAGCTAGCCCCTCGCGTTCTTCATAGCCCGTAAGATCCGGACATATTTTACTCATTGTTGCTAACCTCCTAATCTATTTTTAATATAAAATACCGTTTACCGCCGGTTTTTTGTTTCGGTTTATCTTCAAACTCAAACTTTGCTATAACCTCTTTATAAAACGTCTTTTTACCCGTTATATTATTGGATTTAATTCCCGACTGTTTACACCAGTCTACAAAGTCGGAGTATAGCTTATCTGTAGAATGTTCTAAGAAATAATCTACGTCATGGCCTTTGTCCTCAATCCATGTTAGCGTATTTGAATTATCGGCTTTATATGACTCAAGTGCCTCTTTAACGCTTACCGGTTCCGTAAAACATCCATTTTTCAATAATCGATTAGCTCCTCTTATTCCAATGTTTAAAAAATAAGACAATGCCTCGGGAGTTGTGATTTTATCTTCAATCAGTGGATCGAAGTCGGGATCATCGATTTTAAATTTTGCATTAAAGGGGATAAATATCCAGCGACGATAAAAACCGTCTGACTTATCGTATGATCGGGGTATATTGTTCGCGGTATAAATATGAGTGGCGTAAGGCTCAATCATAAATGGTCTTTCACCTTTCCGCTCAACCTGGAGAGAATTTCCGGCAAACAGTTTTTTTAATGTTCCGGTATCTTTGATAACCACGTTATCAATATCATCACCGATATTTGCTAACTTGTTTTCAAGCTCTGCAACATTAAATCGGCCCGTTACATTTTCCAGTGACATACTCGAATAATTCAACTGTCCTAGGAATTTCTTTATCAGGTTAAGAATCGTACTTTTACCATTGGATCCGCTGCCGTATAGCATAAACGCTTTTTGATAACGGTTGTGCTTCAATAGACAAGCTCCGATCATTTCCTCGAATAAATCTATAACCTCTCTATCGCCTAAAAATACACGGTTTAACATTTTATCTAGATCGGCACAATGAGCGCTAGGATCGTAAGTAACGTTTATACGATCGAACTCGATTACGTCATGAGTGAACTCAAGACATTTACCCGTTCTAATATCGTAGCGCGTATTTTTAAGATTTATAACATACGGGTCAACTTTAATATCTTCATTTCTTTTGTGAGTTAAAATACGAATATAAGCTAACACTTCCGCGCGCTGAGACTGCTTAATTCCCGGGAACAATTCGATCATTTTACGTTCGATTATTCGCTCGTCTTGTTGATAATAGCCGTTTTCGTATACGTAAAGCTGATTATTGACCGTGATTATGTTGTAAGCATTTATAAGCTCGTCACCAAACTCATTATGTTTGAATCCGACTTGTTTTTTAGCTTTTATCTGCTCCTCGATTTCTTTATCGGGTTTAAAAGCCTCCTCACGGCATATAGTTTCTATTTCATAATCTGATAATGAATCTTCAAATACAAACTCGTTAATAACCTGGATAGTGTTTTTTATTTCATCACGGTTAAAAAGTTTAGTTTGAAGATAAACTATATAATTAAATAGCTCCTGGTTACGTCCGTCACCGTCGCCCATTCCTTTAAATTCAAACTTGCCGGACGGGTTAGATATTGGATATAGCCATTTAGGGACCTCCTGAATTTCATCAGTAGGTATCGTTCGGATCCATTCTCGCATAGTGCCGTTATCTTTAATTTTTACATAGGCATTTTTAGAATGTGACTTACAGTCCGAATATATCCCGATTGCTAACCTGGTCTTTTTAAAACACTTCCAAGGCTCAGCCGATCTAAACCATACGTGAATACCTCGCGTTGTTTTCATAACCCGGCATTTTAAATCTAATTTTTCAATAATATTTAGCATAATGTCGGCGTCCGACTTAGTATCAAAATCAAGTACGATAAACGGCTCAGGAACAATCAAACCAATATTGTCGAAGTCCTTAACGTCTTTCCACGGCTTGCCCCCACCCTTTTCCTTAGAAAACGAGTGAGTAGCTTGTTTCGTGGTATTAAGTATGATGTACTCCATTTAATCACCCCATGACAGTCCAATAACTTCTAAGCATACCCATAGTATTAAAGAAAATTGTATCTCCTCGGCTGAGAATCCCAATACATATTTAAAAATAAGCATTGCGATAAATACTGTTATTATAGCCATTATTTTTTTAGTCAATTTCACTTTCCAAATCCTCCACTATATTTATAAACTCCTCTATGGTGTAGGGAGCATAATGTAAACCCCTAGATCTTTTAATACGTATCCTATGTATTTTTTGATCGTCTTGTAGATCGTTCTCGCCTACTTTAAGCTCGAAAGCTACAAATCTTCCATTTATACATACTATTAGATCGGGTTTCCCTTTCCCCGTCATACCGTCACCGAAGAGATTGAGGTAGTAAATACCTCTTTCTCTCAAGTAACGAATTGCTTTATCTTGTAATTTTTTTTCGGGTTTAGCCATAATTAATTATCTAAAAAGTCGTCCAGATCTACATCGTTTGACTCTTCTTTTTCGACTGGATCCTCTGTTTTAGTGGTAGTAGTACCAAACCCAACGGCTACAGTGTAATCACTTAAACGAGCGCTTTTACCTGTCTTAGTTGCTCCGTCTTTTTCATATTCATATGATTCATGTTTGACAGTGGCCGTAATATAGCAATTAATAATGTCCTGATCGTCTATTTCATCAAGTGTAAAGTTATTTAAACAAGTTTTAGCGAAATAGCTGAACGCTTTCACGGCTCCCTCATTTACTTCACCATTGCTTTTTAATAGGCTGAACTGCTCTGTATGTTTTTGCCCCTCTTTTGTCTGTAGGTGAACTTTCATTTTTCCGAAGTCTTCGTCATATTCAACTTCAACAACTTTAAGCGTTGTTGTTCCCTCCGGGATCAGTGTGTATCCACCTTCCATTAATTTAATACGCGCCATTTATAAATCCTCCTATAATTCTTTTTCAATTTTTAACGTTAAGCGTCTAATCATTTTTAGATCGTCTTTAATTTTAGCTTTACTTGGTGATTTTTTATCCCAACGAATATAGTAATACATAGGGCGTGCCTCTTCTTTAGCTCGCTCCACCGCCTCACGCATAGTATTTTCATACTCCTCAATTAAGGCTATTTCTTCTTTTACTTCATCTAATAAATAGCTGATTAGTTTTAATTCATTATCCATAAAATTACAATACCTTACTATGTCGTTCTATCTTACGATTAAAATATTTTCTAATTGGTTGAGGAGCTATGACCCATTTTCCGCGATTCATTTTCATTCCTGGGTGTAAGGCTTTTTCTCTAGCCTTTTGTTTTTTCATTTGTTCACGCTCAATCATTCTTTTAAATCTCATACCGTTTACTCCTCCATTTTCCTCATTACTTTGTCGTATACTCGATTGATTTGTTCATCTGACATATCGTATTTATTGCCCCTTTTACTTTTAAAATGTTGACCTTTACCGCATCTACATTCATCATCAATTAATAAACAACCAATACACATTTTACCTGAACAATATTCTTCTAAAAAATCTCTTTTTTTTCGACACTTAAGTCGATTTCTTCAGGAATAAACTTTTTAAATACTTCGTTATAGTTTCCTTTGTTACCGAAATATTTTTTCGAGATACACATAGCAAGCCCTAGTTCTTTATCGAACTCGTCTCCAGGTTGACATTTGACGATTGTTTTAGTTTTATCCGTCCAAATGACAATAGTCGCTGGATCATTGAAAATTACTTTTTCGATATTTACATTTCGGGGATATCCATATCTAGAATTACTGACTCTCTTGTTTAAAGTACGTAATACATTCATAGGATCTAAGCCCTCACATAATATACCTCGTACTTGTGACGAACTAAATCTGTCACATGTTACTTCCTCAATATTTATTGGTACTAACTGACCGTCGATAAAAAATAATCCATTAGGTTCTGACATATTTTCACACCTCCTAAATTTCATCTACACCTTTAATAAAGCCCTGGATCTCGTTATTTTGAGATAATACAACCAAATATTTAAGGGTGATTACTTTATCTTCATTTTGAGGATCTGTAACCTCAATCTCTAAGTAGGTTAGTTTATCTGTACGATCCAGTAACGCGTAATCAGGGTTATAGATCCCGACACGGTCCAATAAATCAGTCTCAAACACTCTAATAATGTCTTTATTCTTACCTTGTGGATCGAATAAAAGAGCTTGTTTCAACTGAACAATATCATCACTGCTATCAGAGTTTAAGATAGCCTCAAATACTGAACCAATCTTTTTAGTTCCCATACCTAGTAAGTTGGTAACTCCTTTAGGTACTTTAATTACTACGTTTTCGCATGATAACCACTTTTCTCCGCTACCCGTTGTTAATACTTCTCCGTGTGTACCTACTGTTTTTAAAAATTTTTCGAATTTCATAATTTCTATCCTCCTATTGTTTATTTACTTTTAAATCTCTCGATAATACGTCTGAAATCTCCTGATTTCCGACTTTTGTTGTACTGCGTCTCAACGCTTTTAAAATTTCATTATCTTTCAGCCCGTCATATGCTGGTGATACTCCTTTAACTACATGATCCTCCCACCACTTGAGAGCCGGCTTTACGTATCGTTCCTCAAAATTGGGAACCTCGGCCGATAATTTAAATTCATATATTTTAGTATTTTTTATCGACGGCTTAAAGTTTTCGGGGTGTACGTAGTCCTCGTCCTTTAAAAACGATACCGTCACGATCACATCGTCAAACCCCAGTAAATAAGCATATAAACACGCTTGCAGTTTATAATAGATTGGTACGCCGTTGATCCAGTCTTCGGCTCGTTTAGTCGTCTTAATTTCGACGACGTATGTATCACCTAACGAATCCCACATGCCACCAAGCACCTCTTGATCGGGGAAGAAATCGCCCCAGGTCTTTTTAAAATAATCGGGACCATATACGTCCGTTGGATCTTTAATATCCATGAAGTAGACATTTTGGAGATACTCAATTACTTTCGGTTCTATCACTTTCCCGGCGTTTGTATAGATAGATTCCTCAAACGGCTTTTCATAAACCTTAGTAATCTCAGCCCAAGCGCTAAACGGTGTATTCCACGCGTTTAGCCCTAGTACTGTTGCGAACCTTGTAGCAGTTAATTTTTTAAATTTTTTAGGGAATGATTCTAACTCGATATGATCCCCTACTATTTTGAATGTCATTAATTCACCTCCTCAGTCGCGAAATGCGACTGCTTATCAAAAAAAATTATTCGTCAATCTTTGATCCTATTTCAATTAATAGATTTTCTGCGTCGGTCTTATTCAATCCGGCTTTAATCTTTTTAACTACTTCGGTTACGTAAGATTCGTACTTATCTGAATCTTTAGTTCTTAATTTTTTCAAACCGTTTTTAATTGATTTAATTTGAACCTCAGTAGCCTCTCCGCCCTCGTCGATCAGTTCTTTTTTAACCTCTTCGCGCTCTTTTGGTGTACTAGGCTTATTAGATTTTTTAGGCGCCGGCTCTTTACTATCTTCACCGCTTGTTGCGTCGAATGTATCAGCCTCGACAATATCTAGACACATCATATACAGATAACGTCGCTGATAGGTTTGTTCTGCTCCAAGCCCTTGTAATTCGTTCATTTTATTTTTACCCGTAGCACTGATAACAGATAATTCACGAATAGGTGAGTTAAAAGTGATATACTCCTCGAAGTTTTCAGTATTATACAACGTTCCTCTAGCGAAACCTTCGCTAAACGTGGTAATAAACACTAACCCCAGGTCTTCAAATATTTTTGTTGCCGGTGGTACAATGTCCGCTAATTCATAATATTTGAATTCAGCAAAGCGGTTGATCCCCGTTTTTTTAACGTTGGCTTTTAAAAACTCTAGCCGTGCCTTGATTAATTTTTCGTATACATTCATAGGCTGGAATGTATCTTTTTTTGGTTCTGCCATAACAGTAATAACCTCCTTAATTTTCTTTAGTTTATTTTCGACTTTTCGGTCGATATTGATATATTTATCGATACGCTTTTTAGCCATATCGATATAATAACTTTTATCTAAATCATCGATTTTTAAGATATTCTCATTATCGACGAAAGCGTGTTTCGGACATTCCGGAATAGTTGACTCGCTCCATACTGGCGGATCTACTTTTTCGCTTATCATTTTACCCGTTATTTTGTCTTTACGGCGCTTTTCGGTGATCCACTTACCTTTTACTATCTCTCCGTATTTTGACGCTCTAACGGCGTAAATTCGGTTTACTTTTTGAATAGGGACGCGTTCACCGTTGATATAGTGATATGATCCCTCATAAGATCCACCCGTTTTTACAATCTGCTGGAATTTGAATATGTCCGTTTCGTTGTTGATTGTGATTTCCGGATCAATACCTTTAACCAAATACTCTACTATTGCCTCGTGTATGATCTGTAACGAATTGGTCTTAAAATCTCCACCGCCATACAAAGAGACATAACCGCCTTTAGTTTTCATGGATCCGTTAGATTTAATTCCAATATAGTTGTTAACGTCTTTCTGTATAACTTTTTGGAAGTCGTCGCGCTCCATTTCAAACCCCGTTGTATTACTCCATAAATCTACGATACTTTGAGCCTCGTCAACCTCTTTTCTATCAATAGAGAACATGATCCCGTCGGTATTGATATTAATAAAATCAATCGTTTCACATACTTTAGACAACATAACAATTAACATCGTCATAGCTAACTGATTCGTAATACATATCGAACGTCCGGCCCAACGATCGCATAGATCGTTATACTGATTTAACATCGCCCCGAAGAACGTGTTAATAACCAATTTCAAGGCGTTAGCTTTTTTCTTATTGCCCTCTTTCTTGTACTTCAATCTTAATTTAACGAGTTTTTCATAGGCTTTAGGATCCGGAATATTTCGAGACGAATATCCAAAATTAATAATCGAGTTAGGGTATAGACTAGCTACGTCAAAATTTAAAATTACACGATCTTTCGTAACAGTTACCGTAACGCATGGTTTAGCACCATGTAGACCACCCCAGGCGTACGTAACGGGACATTCACCCGCGGACGTTTTAAATATAACGTCTAGAGTCATACCTTTTGATCCTTTACCGGCGCCAAAGAGTTTTGTATCCGGAATTGATTTATCCCTAATCTGCATAAAGAAATTCATTACTTTTTTAGGAATCAATTCGCGATCTATATTTTCCGGGATAATATAATTCCGTTCATCGTCCCTGACTGTATGTTTCGCGTCGAATACCCTCGCGCATAATTTAGCATTGGTTAAACCTAATGCCTCAGCCGGAGGAATATTATACATTTCTCCAACGATCAGCTTACTCTCCAGGTATTCAGCTCTAGCCTTGTATAAAAGAATAGTCGCGTCTACGTCCTTTTTATTGTATTTTATGACCTTTTCGCGCTCCTTTGGAGTTAATGGTCTATCAATATCAAAAGGGACGTCACACTCAACAATAGGCTCTTTTAGATTACCCTCAATAGATTTTAACGAGATACCAGGATCGGGAATATCGTCCTTTAAGTCAAATGATTTAAACGGTCTTTTTTGAAACTGAACAAAAGGAAATTCCCAACCGTTATTATGTTCTTTAATAATAAAGTCGTTATGTTTCTTAACTTCGTAATTGGATCCGCCTTGTATCATAGTCAATAGGACCCAGTCGTCATAATGCTTATTATTGAAACCACCGATTACAATATCACTCTGATTTAAAAATTCTCGTAAATGATAATTATCATTGTGAATAACAATATAAACATCACTATCCGGATTTCTGAAAGTTACGAACCAGTCGTGCGAATAGACCTCAATATCATATATATAAACTTGCATTTTCACCTTTCTTTGTTCGACTCAATCAGTCGCGAAACGCGACTACTTGTTAACGTTATTTCAACGGTTTTTCATATTCCTCTATACGCTCTAAAATTAAATCATGAGGCAATATATCTCTACAAAAATAAGCACTCGCGAAATGATTACCCTTAGTAAAGTTATTAAAGTTTAAATTAGTGTGATAATTTATTCTTTTGTCAAATGCTAGTAACTGAATACCATTTCTAAAATAATTGTATCTTTTTTGCCCTTGTAGTGAGTTTAAAGGTAATAACAATGCGAACGGTTTACCGAACGAATAAACACGTTCTAATACTTGATCCTTTACCGAAAACGGCGGATTGCTTACAATAATATCCCATTCTTTAGGCTCATACTCGAAAAAATCTTGCCCCTCGATTAAACTACTACGCACAACTTTAAAACCATTTTCTTTTAAAAGCTGATAATAAGCGCTCCAGTCCTCGTCAAACGGTAACCATATAATTTTATTTTTAGGTAAGTATTTTATTGGTGGTTCTACCGCATAAAAGGGAGTAAAACAATTATCTGACTCCGGCGTACGTCTCGCCGTCAAATATCCTTTATTTATTCCCATAATCCTCCTTTCAGTCGCGAAATGCGACTAGCAATCAAAAATTTAAGCACTATAACTCTTTTTATAGTCGCTCATATAAACAGTAAATAATTTTTCTGAAAAGTCCTGATAATTAATCAATGCCCGATATATATCAACCTCGATCGTCCCTTTAGTGATTAGGTGTATATAACTGCATTTATTAATTTGTCCCGATCTATGGATACGGTCCCTAGCTTGTTCTAAAACCTGGGATCTTAGAGTCGGTTCGTACATAATCATAGTATCGCTCGCAAATAGATCTATCCCGGCGCTTGCGGTCTGATATTGGCATACTATTACCCTAATAGTCTTATCGCTTTGAAATTCACGCCATATGAACTTGTTTTTCTGTTCCCCGTCTAAAACTACGTATTTGATCTTTAGTCGCTCCAGCAACCCGGAAATGGCTTTTATTGAGTATTTAAACTCAGCAAATATAACGAGTTTCTTATCGTCCTCGTAACCCTCAATCAGTTCTTTTAATATATCTAACTTCTCGTGCTTGAATTCCAATAGCTCATGTTCATTTTTTATATGTCCGCTGCATAACTGACGTAGTTTAACCATTCTTGATAGTGGATTTTCCGCGAGGATTTCATACTCCAGTAATGCGCTCTTTTCGTGGAGACGTTTATATAACGCCTTTTCTTTTAATTCAATCTTTATTACTTCGTCCGGCAGTTTTTCCGGAAGATCCAAACAATCCGCTTTTTTTATTCGGTAACTGTACTCATTAATCAGACTTTGGAGTTCTTTAACATTTATATAGCTTGAGGGCCGATAGTACCGGTTTAGAATACAGTATCTATCTTGAAACTCTCGATAAGATCCGCAGTAATTACCCGTAGCGTGTTCCTCCATGTGTCTTTTAAATATGTTCGAGTAAGCTCTCCCGAATTTTATGTATGGATCCAAAAAGCAGTATAAAGACCATATATTTTCAAGCTGACCGTTTGAAACTGGTGTACCAGTTAAAAGATAACGATACTTCGCTTTTGTCGCCATTTTTAATAATGACTTCGATCTATTGCTAGTACGGTTTTTAATACAGTGTGCCTCGTCCAATGCTATTAGATCGAACTGTTTATCATCGAAACCGTTTCTCCAGACTCTGTCATAGTTTATGAACGTACCGCAGTACTTTAATATTTCCTGGTCCATTTCGCTAAACTTTTCAATGTCTCGCTCCCAAGCTCCCAGCGCACTTTTAGGGCCAACTATCAGATAATTTTTTATCTTGCCCCGTCTTAACAGATTGGCTATATGAGTAAGCATTACTAAGGTTTTGCCGGTTCCTTGTTCCATGAACAAAGCGAAATCATCATTCAATCTTAAATAAGATAAAGCTACTTGCTGATGTTTGTATAAACTAAACATTTTCTCCTGGATCCCCGAAAATATCATACTCAAGATTTACCAGCTTATCACCTACGAGCGTTTTACTGATATTGCCGAAATTCATATCAACCAAATCTCTAAAATGCTGACGGCTGATTGTTACCGTATCCGATTCTATAGCGTGGCCTCTGAATTCCAGCAACTCGCACGGTACTTTCACTTTAGATCCGTCATTGTATCTAACAATAGCTACATAAAAATCTTCTATCGTATGCGGGAAGATTCTTTCAATCTCTCCAACTGCTCCGGCTCTGTTACCCGTGAAATGTCCATGATTACATATAACTCTATCCCCCACTTTGAATTTTTTCGCCATTTTTCATTACCTCCTTATTTTGATTTCCAGGCGTTTTTTTGTTGACGGTTATTCGAATATCCTCGTTATACTTTTCACTTAGTATAGCGCTCAATACCCGTTCAACGTTTTTAATATTAATCATGCCTTAGTCGCATTTTGCGACTTACCACTAAAAAAATAGTGACAGAACTTATCGTCCGGAATGTCTAAAACTTCCTGGATAACTTCCGCCTCTGCTAAAAACATAGGTCTATGCCCCGAGATTTTCTGTCTGACTGTAACGGGCTTTTTCCCTATAGCATTAGCAAGATCCAAGTTGCTGATGTCTTTTTCGATCATTCTTATTTTGATCGCTTTAGTATTAATCACTACGCTTATTCTCCTTTCCGTTACGCCTTGCGCTTTAGTTGTCGCATTTCGCAACTGCACGCATATTATAGGTTCATTCTATAACAAATGTCAATAGGTACTTTTAAAAAAATCGCATTTTGTTACAAAAGTGTTGCACACCGCGACAAAACATGATACTATGAACTCGTAAAGGAGGACTAAATTATATGATTGATGATAAAAAACGCATAGGTGAACGAATAAAAGAACGCCGGGAAGAAATGAATTTATCAGCCTGGGAAGTAGCCGAGCAGTTAGGGCTAAGTAAAGCCACTATACACCGGTACGAAAGCGGAGAAATAAAAAAGATTAAACTCCCTATTATAGAATCGATAGCCTCTATATTGAAAGTTAATCCGGACTGGCTGATCGGGAAGAGTGAGGATAAATACAAAATATCCAATATCGAATATGTAGAGAAGACCGGAGCTAAGGACATTAAAAAAGTATTAGGAGCATTATCGGAGTACGTGGCTGCAAATGCAAATCTTGAGTACGACAACCAACCACTTACCGCAGAGGCAAGGCGAAATCTTCTTATACATATCGAAACGATAATAAATATTACAGATAAAATTTATAACGATGATATTTAAACTCCGTTTTACGGCGTCACAGAAACCGTAACAGAAAGTCGAATTTTTAAAAAATGTTACGATTTGAAATTTTTCAAAAAAATTAGTTTGTAACAAAATCACAGAAAGGCGTGTTGCTCTCCGCATTTTGTTACGGTTTCTGTTATTGAGAAAATGTAGATTTTATCTATATATT
>OBXM01001631.1_pt1 | contig 12930 bp, 11 predicted proteins | sample 1538141 | NCBI WGS metagenome assembly OBXM01 (sample SAMEA2580153, study PRJEB22360) | human gut metagenome | biome: human gut; feature: human-associated habitat; material: faeces | place: Denmark | collected 2008/2010 | reverse complement strand
GGGGGATGTTATTCCAGTGAATGAGAATCAGCCGCTAAATACAAACCCAAATAGTAGTCCATATCCGCCCAATCACTTTGTTCCACCGGTCAATCCCAATACGCCTCCGGCTCCAAACCCCGGTCAGGCTTATCAAACACCGCCGCCGGTTCCGCCCGGCCCGTCCAATACTCCATATCAGGGAAATCCGCCGGTACAGCCGCCTCCCACCGGATATGATTATCCTCAGTATGCTTATCAGCGAAAAAGTAAATTGGCAGCCGCTCTATTGGCTTTTACGGTTGGACTTTTTGGGGTGCATAACTTTTATCTGGGATTTACAACAAAAGGGACAGTACAATTGATCTTGTCTTGTGTGGGAATATTAAGCAATATATTCACACTCTTTTTACCCTTGCTCATTACTATAATCTGGAGTTTTGTAGAAGGTATTCAAATTATAACCAATCGTGAAATTTATCATTATGATGCCAATGGGGTTCAATTAAAAGATTGATTTTTACAGGAAAAATTTCTAAAAATCTATCCTATATCAAATTATAAGATTCCGCCTAAAGCATTGTTATTAAAAAGATTTTAAGGAATGAATTAGGGCAAAGGAATACTGGGAGTGGCATGAAGATAAAGAATGAGGATTGCGTTCAGCGTATCCATGATATGGAACAGGAGATACTTAAAAAATTTTTATACGAAGCAATTTTTCAGCCGGATATCAAAAATCCAATTCCTTTTTCGACAACGGAACAACCTGAACTGAGAAAATATATAGACGGATTTGGGCAGCAAAAGGGTGATTATGCTCTGGGTGCATTTTATGAAGAACAAATTGTGGGTTTAGTATGGACTCGTTTGGTAAAAGGCTATGGCTATATTGACTCCAATACGCCGGAATTAAATATTTCAGTTTTGAGCCCTTACCGCGGTAAAAATCTAGGAAGTTTATTACTTAGTAAAATGTTAATTTTATTAAAAGAAAAAGGCTTTGAAAAGGTTTCACTGTCTGTACAGAAAGCGAATAGGGCGCTTAAATTATATGAAAAACTAGGATTTGAGATATTTTCAGCAGATGATGCAACCTACACGATGATTTGTTTTTTGTAAGTAAACCGTAAAATATTTGATCATCGTCTTAAATAAATTCTGATCGTTCCCAAAAGAAAAAAACTCCTCTTACAACAGATGAGGGCATCCTGTCGAAGAACCCACCCTTTGCTTAACGCGCTTGGGTGGGTTCTTTGATGGTCTGAAAGAACCTGAAAACAGGTTCTTTTTTTACGTTTATATTTTTATTTTACGGATTTAACTTGCTTTTTCAATATCTCTTCTTAACCTTCCTATAATTCGCTTTTCTAAACGGGAAATATAAGACTGAGAAATTCCCAATTCATCGGCGACTTCTTTTTGAGTATGTTCTTTTTTTGAATTTAGACCAAAACGGAGCATCATGATTTGTTTTTCACGGGGAGGTAGTTTTTGCACCGCCTTCATTAAAATAAATTTTTCTGATTCAAGTTCAATGTTGCGGTTGACAGAATCCGGTTCACTGCCCAAAAGGTCCGACAAAAGAAGTTCGTTGCCGTCCCAATCAACATTGAGTGGGTCGTCAATTGAAATTTCATGACGCAGCTGTGAGTTTTTACGCAAGAACATCAAAATTTCATTTTCAATACAGCGGGAAGCATAAGTGGCAAGTTTAATATTTCTCTCAATGCTAAATGTCTTTACTGCCTTAATGAGTCCGATGGTGCCTATAGAAATAAGGTCTTCTATGTTGATGCCGGGGGTTTCAAATTTCTTGGCAATGTAGACGACAAGACGCAAATTATGTGTGATAAGCGGTTCTCTGGCACCGGGGATATCCTTTCGGATATTTTCCCATACCTGTGCTTCTTCTTCTTTGGTGAGAGGAGCGGGAAGTGTTTCGGGGCCATTGATGTAGTAGCATCCCTGCGAATTGATTTTCAGTAAAAATTCTTGTAAAAAAGCCTGTATTTTGTCCTTAAAAAATTGAATGATGTTCATAAAAATCCTTTCCGGCTCTTATTTTTACCGAAGCGGCGAGCCTTTGGCTTCGGGGGCAGACGGCTGATTGCCAGGTGATTGAAGTGATATGGTTTCTTCCGTCAATAAGTCAGGATTCAATAAGGCTTGAAATTGACCGGAAGATAGTTTCCCGTCATAAACAGCCAAATAACATTGGAGTGGAGTGCTTTTATTTTCCAAGGTGACAGATTCTGCCTGAAAAGCAGGTAAAATTCCTTTTCCGCCCATACCTTCAAACGGAATTAAACGCAATTTTTCTTTTTGAGGATTATTCCCCAAATTTACAATAGAATCGGGTAGAGTTGCTCCGAAAGCGTCTTGTTCAACAACAATGACCGGTAAGTTTGAAAAAGGTTCGCAAAGCGCATTGCCTGTATCTGCCTTGGCAAAAACAGTGACAGTATGCCCTTGGTTGGTAATCTGTAAGCGGCAAAACCGCAGGGCGGATTCCTTTGGTCCCATGATTTTTTGCATCAGGTTTAAAACAATATAGCTGAAAAGAGTAAGCGCAAACAACATGGCAGGAGAAATGCTCAAATAGACTACTCCACGGATAACAGCCAAGTGTTTGGGACTGAAAAGATTGTAAATCAACATGAAAAAACCAGCGAACAGAAAACCTGAAAACCAGTAACAAACTGCTATTTTAAGGTAAATTTTTTTATGTACGGGGGCAAAAGCTGCCAGTGTGACAAACCCTGCCGCGGCTATTCCCAAAATAACAGAAAGATAAGCCGGCATACCTGAGGGCAAAAGTACGGTCATGCTGCAAACCGCCCCGGTGAAAGCCCCCAGGAGCATTCTCCAGGCAGAAACATGGAGATGTAAAAAATGCTTAACACAGGCTAAAAGAAAAAAGTCGATATACAGATTGGTAATAAACAAAATATCAGCATAAATGACCATAGCACCCTCCTCCCTTAGTTGTATTATAAAGGGCACTCTCTTTTAAAAATGTCAATTTTGGGGAAGAGATAAAAAGAATACCAAGCCTGTTTTTGCTTGGTATTGACGCAATTTGGGAGAATTGGAAAAACACTGGAAAAACCATGAAAATCTTTACCGGTATTCTTTTTTTCGACAGGGAATATGGCATAAATAAACTTATTTTATTTGTTTAGAATATATATAAGTCAAGTGCTTTACTAATTGTAGTTAAATGTAAAATATAGTTATTTCAAAATAGCAAATTTAACGAAAAAAGCATATCCGAGAATTTAAGAACAAACTCGAATATGCTTTTTGCTTTACTGAATATTTCAGATGAATATGTTTTAAGCTAATTATTAACGCGAAAACATGATTTTTTCACTGTTGAACATTTTGGTTAGTACAAAAGCTAAAATCCCACTGTAAACAATATTGCTGGCAACTGTAATAAGGATGTGGCTCTGTACAATTTCATAAGAGAAAATGGCACTGATACATTGTACGGAATTGTAGACCGGAATCAAATAAATCAGCGAACTATCCGCGAAAGAGCCAAACATACTTGTAACGCCGATTACCATTATGACAATCATCAAAGGAGAGATATAGGTTTGTGCTTCTTTAATGGTTTTGGCAAAGGCAGAGATAATGGATACAATCGAAATAAACAGGAGAACAGTGGCAATGATAATGAGAGATAAGAAAATGTAATCTGTAACGGTGTAGGCAATCGTGCTTCCCATAGCACCGCCCATAAGCTTAGGCAGTGAGAGCAGGGTACCGATTGTGCTGGAAACCGCTCCCAGAATCGCTAAAATCGACAAAGCTAAAATTTTGCCCACCGCCAATTCACTGCGTTTCATAGGGGTAACCAACAGCGTGGAGAGAGTGCCGCGTTCCTTTTCTCCGGCAATGGCTTCAGGGCCAATAGAAACACAAGCTGAAAACAAGAAAATAAGCAGCAGCAAAGGCATCATGCTGGAGTAAATCATAGCACCCAAGTCTTCCTCTTTAGCAAGGTCATAAGCTGCTTCCCCGGCATTTACATCAAACTTGTTGATAAGAGTAGCCTCATAACTGTTTAACAAGGTTAGTATTTGGGAATATAAAGAAGAGGATCCTGTATCGGCACTGTTGTAATAAATAGCAATATTGGGTGCCGCCATGCCGGAGGTGATTTCGTAAGCAGCAACATCGGCATCAAAATTTTCAGGGAATATCATTAAGAAGTTAGCATTTTTATCCGCAATTTGTGTTTGAATAGACGTTACTTCTTCTTCGGAAACAACCTCATAAGGGATTTGTGCGCTGTCAAACAGTGTTTTCATAGAATCCGGCATTTCAACAACAGCAATGGGAGATATGGTTTCGTCGGGCTGAAATAGATTGGACATACCATCGCCCATAAAAGAATAGATGATATAAATCATTAAGCCAGGCAGTAAAAGAGTGCCGAAAAGCATACGCTTATCGGTGAAAGCGCGGGTAAGTTCTTTTTTCATAACGGTTAAAATATTGCTTTTCATATCTCGTCACCTGCCATTTCAGAATAAATCTCAAAGAAACGATCTTCTAAGGGCATTCCTTTTTTTATGCTGTCAAGCGAATCACAAGCGATTAATTTACCGTCAATAATAATTGCGACACGGTCACAGACTTTCTCAATTAAGCTGAAAATATGAGTCGATAAAACAATGGTTTTGCCCTGCCCTTTGAGCTCCTGCAAAAAGTCAGTGACCACCTTGGCAGTCAGCACATCCAATCCGTTGGTGGGCTCATCAAAAATAATGATATCAGGATTATGAACCAAAGAAATGGCCAAAGAAACTTTTTGCTTCATACCTGTGGAAAGATTAGCCACTTTCACTTCGGCAAAACGGTCTATACCAAAGCGTGTAAAAAGTGCTTCTTTATGTAATTTACGGGTTTCTGCGGGAACATGGTGCAAGTCAGAGAAAAAGTCAAAAAGATAGTTCGGCGTAAAAAAGTCTTCTAACTTAAGCTCGCTGGTCAGAAAACCGATTTTCGCTCTAACCGCCTCAGGCTCTTTGACAATGCTTTTCCCATCGATAAAAGCGTCGCCGCTGTCCGGTTTGATTAACGTCGACAGCATACGCAGCGTAGTGGTTTTTCCGGCACCATTAGGACCTAGTAATCCAAATATTTCACCTTCAAAGGCGGAAAACGATAAATCATCAACCGCAACTTTTACTTTTTCATTGGTTTTTTCCAGTTTTTGCTGTTTAGCCGATAAAGTAAAAGTCTTGCTGAGATTACGAATTTGCAAGAGTTCCTTCATAAAAAATCCTCCTCAATTTGTATAAGTCCCATACATCCTATCATTCAAATCAATCAAAAATCGAAAAATGGCTTTTAATAGGTTTTTATGGACAACTGGTTAAAGTATAACAAAACCAAACATGACTTACAATTTATTGGTTGAATCGAAAGAATTTGTTAAGGATTTAACTTTTTTTGAAGAAATTTCCCCGCCAAAAATAAAATGATACTGCTGCATATAATCAAAGCTAAAATAAGGAGAGCGGAATGCATAAAGAAGGTGTCGGGCAGCATGTTAATAACGGGGTCCGTTTGAGAATCAAACATCCAATATTCGTTGCGGAAGAAAATTTTATGAAAGGTAACAAAAAAGCTGTTCCAATTCAGGGCAATCAGAGAACCTAAAATAACGGGAATTCCTATGGTAAACAGAGCGGAAAGCTTAAAGAACAAAACATCTCTCTGTCTTAATTTTCGCATAATGAAAACGGCAGAGCCAAACAGGGATAGAATAAATAGGATTTTAACACCGATGAAGATATTCTTTACTTCTTCAAAATGAATTCGTCCTGCCTCAGACATGGGCAAAGTGGGAAATTGCAGTTCTCCCTGCATAAAAAGAGAATTGTAATCAATTAAGGCGTTGTAATTGGCAAGAATATCTTCTTTTGGTATACCCGATAGTTGAGGAATGCCGAGGTAATCGATGTCAAAATAAAACAGCGGGCGAAAATGCAGGGTGAAGATTACCGCCCCTGTGATACAAAAAAGAGTTAAGCAGACAGCCGCCAAAACATGGGAAACGGTAAAAAGCTTTTGTTGATTCATAAAATTCTCCTCATCTGTTTTATCAGTGAATGAATAGGGAAATAAAAGTGTTCGCCGACATAAAAATAAAATGTTAAAATGAACAAGCTAATTGTATCAAATCAGCTATAGAAAGACAAGAAAAAATCTTTCAACCGGAAAAGAGGACATTGTTGAAAAAATGCGAGATAAATTTTATTGGGTTAAGGAAAATACATTTGAAAAAATTATGTTGATTTTTATCGGCATCCAAGGAGTGTGCTGGCTTTCTTTTATCTGTTTAGATTTTTTTGCCAAGAACTATCGATACATTTCTTCCTATCTAAAAATCTTTTCCATTGGCTTGTGCTTCTTGTTTTCTTGTATTCCTTTTCAAAGTCATTCCGAAAGAACAGAAGAAAAAAACATTAGATTGGCCATGGGGTTTACGCTGTGTGCCGATGTGTTTTTGCTGTTCCGTGTAATATTTCCCTATGATTTGAATGATAGTATCGGAATTAGTCTTTTTTGTTTCGCCCAATATTTTCATCTAAAATGCTTTCAAGGAAATTGGGAAATGTGGCGCCGATTTTTATGTTTTCTGCCTTTTTTGTGGATACTGTTTTTGAGTTTACGCTGTATTCCTGTCAGTGTTTTGTTGGTGGGGGAAACTATCATTTACGGGACACTGATAACGGTAAATTTTTTTACGGTTATCAAACAATATAGGGCGGACAGGCATCATACCGTTAAACGAATCCGATTAGCAGGGATAGTACTGTTTCTGGCTTGTGATGTCTGTGTTTTATTTTATCAATTAACTTTTCGATTTTATAATGAATTTTCTTTTACCTCTGTCATTTATCTTTCTTGGGTGTTTTATTTGCCGTCACAGGTTTTACTGGTTATGGGTGCCTTGCTGTTTGCAAAAAACAAGTATGAAAAAAGGAAAATTGTGCAAACTAACAGCAGATGGTTTTCGGAGAGAAAAGGGAGGGAAAAAAAGTGAAGAAACGAAGTTATCTGTTTTTTGGCTTGCTGATGGGACTCTTAAGTGTTTCCGTTTGGTTTATGGGGAAAGCTTCCACCAATTTACAGTACATTCAGGCGGCCGGCAGCCAAAATTTATATAAATTAACAGTGAGTAATTCCCGCGGAATGATTTACGACTGCAATATGCAGCCGTTAGTAAACCAAACGGGTGTGGCTCCGGGCATTGAAACCATGGCAGAGTTAAATCGGACGGCGACTGCGGAAGATCGAATTCAATTCGCCTCCTATTTGGAGAGTGGAAAGCCGTTCTTATATGAAGTGGATGCGAGAATCAAATATGAGGAATTGGATGTTTTTCATGTGCAGGAAAGATACGCTCAAAATCAAATTGCCGCTCATTTAATCGGGTACACAGACAGTATGGGAAATGGCGTGACGGGGATAGAGGCTTCTATGAATGATGTTTTAAAGCGAAACAATGGCGAACTGGCAGTATATTACCGTACAGATGCCTTTGGCAGGGTAATTGCTGGAGCAGAAAAAGAAATTGTAGATACTAGAGAACGCAGCAAGGCGGGCATCGTGTTGACCATTGATTCTCTCATCCAGCAAAAAGCAGAGGATTTGGCAAAACAGCTGGGCAAGGGCAGTATAATTGTTGCTGAAGCTCCCCATTTTGAAATCCGTGCATTGGCAAGTGTACCAAGCTATTCTCCCAAAGATTTGGCAAAAGCCTCTAAAAGCAGTGACGGCCCCTTGGTTAACCGTGCCTTTGCCGCTTATAGCCCCGGCTCTGTCTTTAAATTGGCGGTGGCAAAACAGGCAATTGAAGAAGGTTTGGATGGTTTTGTATACGATTGTAAAGGCTATACTACCGTCAACGGTATGCATTTTCATTGTTACAACAGCATTCCGCATGGAAAAATCAATCTCCAACAGGCGATTGAGCAATCCTGCAATTCTTATTTTATTCACTTGGGAGAAAGGTTGGGCGGAACCTCTCTTTTAGCGACAGCCTCTAATTTAGGATTTGGCAAAAGCATGACATTTGGAGAAGGACTTACCACCGCTGCCGGAAATCTGCCCTTAACCAAGGAACTCAAAAATGAACGTGCTTTGGCGAACTTCTCCTTTGGACAAGGCTCGCTTACAGTAACCCCCTTACAGATAGCCGGTTTAATTCACACCATAGCCTCCGGAGGAGAATATACAGAACCGAAGCTGGTGGCGGGTACAGTGGACAATGCCCTCAGCTATTTGGCAGAATCGGAAGAACAAACAACTCGATATCGCGCCATGTCAGAAGAAACAGCAAAGCAGATCCAAACCGCTATGGAAAGCGTAATCGAAAGCGGTACGGGTAAAGCGGGGAAACCTGAAAATATAAAAGCGGGCGCGAAAACAGGAACCGCACAAACCGGAGTTTATGAAAATAACAAAGAACAAAATCATTATTGGTTTGCGGGATATATCAAAGAAAAAAATATTCCGCGTTATGTAATTGTGGTCATGCGCGAGTCTGTGGTGAGCGATGATGGCGTGACAGCCGGAATCTTTAAAGAACTGGCAGACTATATTGAAAAGCAAATTTTCTAAGCGCAGGGCATTGACAGATTGTTCTCTTGTGCTTATAATAAAATTAATAATAAATTTGTGCGGAGAAGATGTTTTTGTCTGCTTTAACAGAGAGATAAGTGCCAAGCTGAAAGCTTATTAAGTCAAACAAAAAACAGGCCGCTCCTGCTGATTGTATCAGTAAAAGCACACCGCTGTGAAAGCAGGGGCGTATATCGGCGTTAACGGTGACAAAGCGGCACAGCGATGTGCAATTTGGGTGGTACCACGGAGAAACAGCCTTCGTCCCTTATGTATAAGGGATTGAAGGATTTTTTTGTGCCGATTTGTCTTGATTGTGAAAATATCATTCCATAAAAATATTAAGGAGGAAATGAACATGAAATGGATGGGCCTGAATGAGGTGCGCGAATCCTTTCTGCACTTTTATGAAACCAAAGACCATACGCGTCTGCCAAGTTTTTCTCTTGTGCCAAAAGATGATAACAGCCTTTTGCTGATTAACTCCGGCATGGCACCGATGAAAAAATTCTTTGTAGGAGAATTAACACCTCCCAGCAAACGGGTAACCACCTGTCAAAAATGTATCCGCAACAATGATATTGACAATGTGGGGATTACTTCCCGTCATTTAACGTACTTTGAGATGCTCGGCAACTTCTCGTTCGGAGATTATTTTAAACCGCAGGCCATTGCCTGGGCTTGGGAGTTTTTTACTGAAACGCTGAAAATTCCAAAAGATTTACTGCATATTTCTGTTTATCTGGAAGATGATGATGCCTATGATATTTGGACCAAAGAAATTGGGATTGACCCTTCTCATATGGTTCGTTTAGGCAAAGAAGATAATTTTTGGGAGCATGGCACGGGTCCCTGCGGTCCTTGCTCTGAGATTTATTTTGACAGAGGAGAAGATACCGGCTGCGGACGTCCCGAATGTGCCGCCGGCTGTGAATGCGACCGTTTTGTCGAAGTGGGGAACATTGTTTTCTCGCAGTTTGAATCAGACGGAAAAGGAAACTACACTCCGCTTGCCAAGCCAAATATTGACTTTGGTATGGGCCTTGAAAGATTGGCCTGCGTATTGCAGGGGGTTGATAATGTCTTTGAAATTGACACCATGCAGGAAATTATCAAGCAAATCGCAAAATTAGCCGGCACAGAATACGGCAAGGATAAAAAGCAAGATGTGTCTATCAAGGTAATTGCCGACCATATCCGCAGTATTACCTTTATGACAGGCGACGGTGTACTGGGTTCTAATGAGGGGCGTGGCTATGTTTTGCGCCGCTTGATTCGTCGTGCCGCCCGTCATGGCAAATTATTGGGGATTTCCGACATCTTCTTAACAGAAGTAGCGGATACGGTTATCAAAATCAATCAATCGGCCTATCCTGAACTTCTGGAAAAACGTGAGATCATCTTAAAGCTGATTCGCAGTGAAGAAGAAAGCTTTGCCCGTACCATTGACCAAGGCTTGTCGATTTTATCCTCTTTGATTGAAAAATCAGACAGCAAGGTTCTTTCGGGTGATGACGCCTTTCTTTTGAACGATACCTATGGTTTCCCCTTGGATTTAACCAAAGAAATTCTAGCGGAAAAAGAAATGACCGTGGATGAAAAGCGGTTTGAAGAACTGATGAAGCACCAAAAAGAGCGTGCCAGACAGGCGAGAAAAGAAGCCGATACTGACGCATGGGCAGGAGAATCTGATGCGGCAGAGGGATTGCCGGCGACTGAATTTGTCGGTTACACAGAGTGGATGAGCGAATCCAAAATCGTGGCGATTATCCAAAACGGAGCATTGCAGGATTCAGCCGGTGCCGGTGAAGATGTCACGCTTGTGTTGGATAAAACTCCTTTTTATGCTGAAAGCGGCGGTCAAGCCTCGGATATCGGCGTGATTTTAAACGGACAAACCAAACTAAGAGTTTCTTCTGTGACCAAAAACAGCACAGGGGTTTTTCTGCATCGTGTAAGTATTGAAAATGGAACAATTGAAAAAGGCGAAAATGTTCACGCCTTGATTGATGCAGACTATCGCCGTGCGGTGATGCGCAATCATACTGCCGCTCATTTATTGCAGGCGGCCTTACGGAAAACTTTAGGAGAACACGTGGAACAGGCAGGACAGTTGGTCAATGCCAAACACGTACGTTTTGATTTTACCCATTTCTCCGCCTTGACGGCTGAAGAAATGAAACAAATTGAAAACGAAGTAAACGCTGTGATTTTACAGGCTTTGCCTGTTGAAGTAGCCGAGATGAGTATTACCAAGGCAAAACAGGCAGGTGCTATGGCTTTGTTTGGAGAAAAATATGGTGATGTGGTTCGTGTGGTGTCAGCCGGGGACTTCTCGAAGGAACTCTGCGGCGGAACGCACGTGGACAATACCGCCAAAGTAGGGTTGTTCAAAATTGTTTCAGAAACCTCGGTGGCCTCCGGTGTACGCAGAATCGAGGGTGTGACAGGTAACGGTGTACTGTCCATGTTAGAAGAATCACAAGCTTTATTGCAGGAAACCGCAAAAGCTTTGAAAATAGGCAATATCAGTACCTTGCCTGCCAGAGTAAACGCTCTTACCACCGAATTACGTGAAAAAGATAAGCTGATTGAAAGTTTAACGGCTAAATTAGCTGCCGGCAGTGTGGAAAATCTATTCCAAAACGCAGTAGAGGTGAGCGGTGTCAAAGTGATTGCAGCTCAGCTTGGTGAAATGGAAACTGATTCACTCAAAGCAATGTGCGACAAAGTTAAAGATAAAGCAGAGCCGACCGTGGCCGTTTTGGCAGGCAAAAGCAACGGAAAAATCATGTTGGTGGCAGGTGCCAACCAAGGCGCTCAAAAGCTTGGGGTTAAGGCAGGCAATCTTGTCAAAGAGGTTGCGGTGCTGACAGGCGGAAACGGCGGCGGACGTCCTGATTTTGCAATGGCAGGTGTCAAAGACGTCTCTAAATTAGAAAATGCACTTCTTCAAGTAAAAGAAATGGTAGAGACTATATTAGCATAAACGTAAGAAAAGGAGGTTTGAAAATGGACTGTGTATTTTGCAAAATTGCGCAGGGGGAAATCCCTAGTACAAAAGTATATGAAGATGATTTGGTACTTGCCTTTAAAGACTTAGACCCGCAGGCGCCGGTTCATGTTTTGCTCATTCCGAAACAGCATATTCTGTCAGTTGCTGAAATCACAGAAGAAAACAGTCATTTAGTGGCTCGTATTTTTGAAGTAGCCGCTAAGCTTGCCAAAGAATTAAAATTGACCAATGGATTTAGAATCGTCACCAACGCAGGGGAAGATGGTCAGCAAAGTGTAAAACATCTGCATTTTCATATGTTAGGCGGACGCAGTATGCATTGGCCTCCGGGATAATGGGCAAATGCAAGAAGGTCATCTTACTGAATTCTCAGTAAGGGAAAATGACTAAAATATGTAGGCGCAAAAATTGCAATGGGAAAGCACGTCTGCCCAAAGTAGCCGTGTGTGGAGGATATTATGGATTATTATAGAATCAAGATAGCGGGCTGTGAAAGAGATTTGCCCATTTGCCCTATCAATGAGAAACTGGATATCGCCGGATTCGTCATGTTCAGCGATGTGGAGATTACAGAAAGAACAGCGCAGGCTTTGATGGAGAAATGCCCTGAGCATGATATTATTGTGACGGCAGAATCAAAGGGAATTCCGCTGGCCTATGAAATGGCAAGAATCGGCTGCCGCAATTATGTAGTGGCCCGAAAAGGTGTAAAAGCTTATATGACTGACCCGATTTCTGTTGAAGTGAAATCAATCACCACCGACCATGTGCAAAAATTATATCTTTCGGGAGAGGATTGCCGTAATCTGAAAGATAAAAGAATATTAATTGTCGATGATGTTATCAGTACCGGAGAATCCTTGCTGGCGATAGAGGAGCTTCTGCACCGTGTAGGCGGAAAAGTGGTCGGCAAGGCTTGCGTGTTGGCAGAAGGCGATGCAAAAGACCGTGAGGATATCATCTTTTTAGAGCCTTTGCCTTTGTTTTTTAAAGAATGAAAAGGCCGTTTGCTGTCATTGGATTTTCAGCCTTAGCGGCGTTGATGATAGCGGTCTTTATGGGAGAAACCGTGGCACTGGCTGTTTCAGGAGTGTCTATGGTTATCTTCCTAGTGCTCATTTTTGTTAAAAAGCGTTTATATTTGCGCAAATATAGGGTGATGGCAGCGGTACTGGCGACAGTATCGCTTTCGCTTTTCCTATATGCTTACTCTGTTAAAACAAATTATCAGCCTTATCAAGTATTAGACGGCAAAAAGGCGGTGATAACAGGAGAAATACAGGGTT
>OBXM01001629.1_pt1 | contig 12941 bp, 10 predicted proteins | sample 1538141 | NCBI WGS metagenome assembly OBXM01 (sample SAMEA2580153, study PRJEB22360) | human gut metagenome | biome: human gut; feature: human-associated habitat; material: faeces | place: Denmark | collected 2008/2010 | reverse complement strand
CCGATATCCGCAATGCGGCTGCCCGGCTTTACAAAATCAGCCACGGCCTTTAAACGAAGGGACAGACGCACCACGCCTTTTAAACCGGCGCTGTCCATCCCTGTCATGTCTGTATTGTCATTGGTTTCCTGATTCATATTATTCATCCAGATAATCCTTTAGTTTTTTACTTCTGCTGGGATGGCGCAGCTTGCGCAGGGCCTTTGCCTCTATCTGGCGTATGCGTTCCCTGGTCACATTAAACTGCCTTCCCACTTCCTCCAGTGTCCTTGGACGGCCATCGTCCAGGCCGAACCTGAGCCGCAGCACCTTCTGCTCCCTTTCCGTCAGCGTCAGCAGCACCTCCATCAGCTGTTCATGGAGAAGGGTAAATGCAGCGGCGTCCTGGGGCACCATCACATTGTCATCCTGGATGAAATCCCCCAGATGGCTGTCCTCCTCCTCGCCGATGGGCGTCTCAAGGGATACCGGCTCCTGAGCCATTTTCATGATTTCTGATACACGCTCCACGGGAAGGTCCGCCCTGGCCGCAACCTCCTCGGTGGTAGGCTCCCGCCCCAGTTCCTGGAGGAGCTGGCGCGAGGTGCGCACCAGACGGTTGATGGTTTCCACCATATGGACGGGAATGCGGATGGTCCTTGCCTGGTCTGCAATTGCCCTTGTAATGGCCTGACGTATCCACCAGGTGGCATAGGTGCTGAACTTATAGCCCTTGGTGTAGTCAAACTTTTCAACGGCCTTAATCAATCCCAGGTTTCCCTCCTGTATCAGGTCCAGGAACTGCATGCCGCGCCCCACATAGCGTTTGGCAATGCTGACCACCAGGCGCAGGTTGGATTCTGCCAGACGCTTCCTGGCATCCTCACTGCCCAGCTCCATGCTCTTGGCCAGTTCAATCTCCTCCTCCATGGACAGCAGGGGAATCTTGCCGATTTCCTTCAGGTACATGCGCACCGGGTCTTCCAGGCTGACGCCCTCAGGGACGGAGAGGTCCAGATGCTCCACATCTATCTCTTCCTCTTCTTCCAGATTAATCTCCTCTTCAATGAACAGGTCCGGGTCCAGCTCCTGGGCTGAATCCATCCGGATGATATCCACCTTGCTCTGTTCCAGGAAATCAAAGAGCTGGTCCATCTGGTCACTGGTTGGCTGATCCGCGCCAAAGCAGCTTATAATCTCCTGATATTCCAGGACATTTTTCTTCTTCTTTGCCTCTTCAAGCAGTCCTGCCAGTTTTTCCTCAAACACATTCGTCCCTTCCATAATCGGTCCATCCTTCCTATGAAATGCTGTTAATCCAGCGAAATCCGCAGATTCTTAAGCGCAGCCTGCTGCTTTATGATTTCCTGTAACTGGGTTATGTCTTTTGCATTGCGGCTGGCCGCATCCAGGCTGTTCTTCCTGACCTTCATGACGGTTTCGGAAAACGCCTTCTTCTGTTCTTCATTGTTTAAGGACTCTTTGAGGCTTGCGTTAAATAATGCAGCCACTTCTTTGTACTGGTCTTCATCATTGATGAAATGGCTGAGTATGGCTGCCGGATTCAGGTTTCCCGATGCCTGGCCTTCAAATACCATCTGTGCCACCTGGTGATACAGATCCTCCACAAAATCATCTGCTGTAATGATACCCTTAATCTTGTCAAATAACTCAGGATTTTCTATCAGCCATGTGAGAAGAAGCCGCTGGGAACGGCGGATGCCATCCTCCTTATCCGGCTTTTTGGGGCGTCTGGGACGCGCGTCCCCTCCATCCTGATATCCTCCTCTGCCCTCCGGCCCTGCTTCCCCGTAATCATAATACCCCTCCGGAGGCCCGTCATGGCTTTCGTAGTACCCATAATCCGGATACATGTCCTCTTCCTCAGCCCTTCGGCGTATCTTGCCTCCCTGGCCCAGGCTGTCACCTGATTTCATTCCAAAGCCCATGCCCATGCGGTTCACCAGGCCCCGCAGCTCATCCGCTGGGATCATCTGCTCCCTGGCAACTGCCTGGAGGTAATTCTCCCGTTCCAGGGCCTCCCCAAACTGAAGGAGCTTTTTGGCCGTTTCCTGGTAGAACCTGGTCTTCTGCTCCGGGTCATCCATCTGGTAACCCTGTCTCAACACATCCACCTCGAACAGGAAGCTGTTCTTGGCCTCCTTGATCCTCTGGCGGAAGGCCTCTGCCCCCATGTTCCTGATGAACTCATCCGGGTCCTTATAGGGCTTCATGTTCAGCACCTTGATGGACATGCCCACCTCCTTAAGGATAGGAATGGCCCGAAGGGCTGCCTTGATGCCGGCCCCATCGCTGTCATAGGTCAGGATGACCTGGTCCGTATAGCGTTTCAGCACATTGGCGTGCTGGCTGGTAAATGCCGTACCCAGGGAAGCAACCGCATTGGTAAATCCTGCCTGGTGAAGGGAAATCACATCCAGGTAGCCTTCACAGATAAGAAGAAAGCCTTCCCTGGAAGTCCTGGCATAATTAAGGCCGTACAGGTTCCGGCTCTTGTCAAACAGCTTAGTCTCAGGGGAGTTCAGGTATTTTGGTTCCCCGTTCCCCATGACGCGGCCGCCAAAACCAATGACACGGTTATTCACATCCATGATTGGGAACATGACACGGTTCCAGAACTTGTCCCGGCCCCCGCGCTCTTCCAGGGTCACCAGCCCGGTATCCTTAAGGAAACCGTCCTCATATCCCTTGCCCTTCAGGAAACGGTACAGGTCATCGCTGGTCTTATTGGAATAACCCAGGCCGAAACGTATGATTGTATCATCCAGAAGCCCCCTTTTGTCATGGAGATACTCATATCCAAGCTTTCCCTGGGGCTGTTTTAACTGGTAATAGAAATAATTGGCAGCCAGTTTATTCACTTCCAGCAGCCTGGCCCTGTGTTCCGCCTGCTCCCTGGCCTCCTTGCTGTATTCCATCTTGGGCAGGTCAACCCCGGCCCGGTCAGCCAGATGGGACAGCGCTTCCTGGAATGTATAGTTTTCATATTCCATCACAAACGTAAGCACATTCCCACCAGCGCCGCATCCAAAGCAATAATACATCTGCTTGCCGGGAGACACGGAAAAAGATGGTGACTTCTCATTATGGAAGGGACAGAGCCCAAAATAATTGGCGCCTTTTTTCTGAAGCTTTACATATCCTGAAATCACATCCACGATGTCGTTCTTCATTCTCACTTCTTCTATGACTTCATCTGGATAGTACATGTATGAATCTCCCTTCTGTATTTTAATGCGGCTTTAATATATGTTCCACCGTTTGGGAACGAACAGCTCCTCAAACTGGTCAATTGCATATATATCACTCATGCCTGCAATATAATCGCAGACCACCCGCGACTTCTTCTCCCCTGTGTTTACAATAAGCAGGACATATTCCATGGGCAGCTTATCCACGTGTTTCATGTAATAATCATAAAGCTGTGTAATCATCTGCTGGGCCTTGCCCTCCTCTGCCTTGGGGATTTCATTTTTATAAACATTATCAAACATCCATTTGCGCAGCCCCTGCATGGCATCCTCCATGCCCTCGGACATCCGTATCTCCGGTTTATCCATGCTGTTCAGGATAATGTCGTGAATCATGGTATTAAGGCGCTCACGCACGCTCCGCCCAAGGACATCCGTATACTCACAGGGCAGATCCTCCTCCTTGAACATCCTGGCCCGGATCGCATCGTCAATGTCATGGTTAATATAGGCAATCTTATCCGACAGCCGGACAATGGCGCCCTCCAGGGTGGAGGGGTGCCCCGAGGTCCTGTGGTTCAGGATCCCGTCCCTTACTTCCCACGTCAGGTTCAGGCCCTTCCCATCCTTTTCCAGCACCTCCACGATGCGCACGCTCTGCTTATAATGCGCAAACCCATCCTCACAGATCTTATTCAGTATGTATTCCCCGGAATGGCCAAAGGGGGTGTGCCCTAAGTCGTGGCCCAGGGCAATGGCCTCGGTCAGGCTTTCATTCAGCCGCAGGGTCTTGGCAATGGTCCTGGCAATCTGGGATACCTCCAGGGTATGGGTCAGCCTGGTCCGGTAATGGTCGCCCTCCGGCGCCAGGAACACCTGGGTCTTGTGCTTTAAACGCCTGAAGGCTTTGGAGTGCAGGATACGGTCCCTGTCACGCTGGTATTCAGGCCTCATGTCGCACAGAGGCTCCGGCTTGTCCCTCCCCCTTGTCCTGCTGCTCAGGGACGCATAGGGACTCATATACTGCTCTTCCAATTCTTCCAGTGACTCCCTGATATTCATCCTCCCACTCCCTATCTTTACTATTATATTGTTAAGTCTCCCATTTTACTACAAAAATTTCATTTTTCGCGTCAGAATCCCATGTCTTGTCTGTAAACATGTACCTAATGTCCATATTATATCACAATATATGAATATTTCATATGGGCAGACTCCCTGATATCAAGTTAATGTCACAAAGTTTTGGAGCCTTTTTCAAGGCTCCAGGTCTGCAAACCAGCATAACTTCGTAGGGTTTATGATAAGTTAGTGATAAGCAGGGCAAATCTTTTACATGACAGCTAATCTTACTTGCACTAACCCCCGTCTCGCCACCATTATCGCCATTATTGTCGCCAATGGCGATATTCCTATTCTCTTTTGACGATGAAAATGGAAAACATTATGTAAATTACTTTAGTAAATCCCAAATAGTCTTTTCATTTTTTCTAACATTAGAAACCCTTTTGTATTCGTATAAGCTATTTTCTAATACAGATATCTCCGCAAAATACGATTTAACAAATGAAACACTTTTTACATTCTTCATTTCTAAAATCGATTTACAGTACTCACTTGGTGACATCTTTTTCCGTTTTTTAAAATCTTTATATTTTCCTTCATTACAAATAATAAGCATTTCGATTTCTGGAGCTGTAATCACATTTATAACATCCACTTTATTCTGATATGCTTTGCTTATTTTAAAATTTTCCCGACGCGAATCCAATATTCTATATACTGTTATCTTTCCTTTAAATTCTCTTCTTAAGTATTTTTCTTCAAAATCTTTACCTTTTCTTGATTCTAGAATTTCTTCTTCCAGTAACTCATTTCTCGCAAAAATCAATTTGTCATGGTCCAGCAGTAAATCTAATATAACTCTTTCAGCTCCACCTTCGCAGATACAGGCTGTATATTTAACCATACGATTCCTCTTCCTCCTGTACTTTTACGCTAGAAAGAACCCTTTTCAATGCCATGTATGACTCATATACAGGTACTGTGCCTTCTAAATATCCACTTGCATAAGCTTCGCTTTTTTTAATATCATTTCTCTTCAAAATAAGTGAAAGATTTTCTGCATGTATTCCATCACGGTTTCTGGTTATATAAATACAATCATTTCTATCAAATTCATCCAGTAATTCAGAATAATGAGTAGAGAAAATAAGAGTGGCCCCTTCCTTATTTATCTTCAAATCCAAGAAAAATCTCACAAGAGTAGAAACAATTTCCTCATTAAAATGATTCTCTAACTCATCAATAATTAAATAACCGCCTTCCACAAAGCAAAGTAATGCATTCATAAATACATTAATTCCTTTGATTGTCCCCGACGAAAGATATTTTTCAATTTCGCTTAGTCTGTTTAATATAATTTCTTCTGACCCATAAAACTTTAATCTTATATCTGTTATTTTCTTTTCATAACTAAATTTAAAATATTCTATACTCGGATCCAAAAAAGTCAAAAGTTCTTTAGGAAATTTCCCTAAAATATTTAGCATATTATGATTTGTCCACATTGACATATCCCGTAAAGGAAAATTTGACTGTTTTTCTTTATTGACAGCAATCATAACGCTTACATCGTCAAGCAAAAATTGTTCTCTCTGATTTCTTTCAATTTTTAAATTTGAATCCTTAAAATCAAATAACCCTTTCTTTGTTTTAACTTTTTCAGATTCCTTTTCCCATAACTTTTCATCCGTTATCACAAACTTTACGCTGTCATCAAGAGTATTGATTTTTTTTGAAATAAGAGTCTGAAGTTTATATACACTCATTTTATCATAAAAGTAACTTGTAATATTGATGTCTTCACCCTCTGGTAAATCAATCATAATATCTTTAGAATCAATATTGTTAATAGATTCATTATTAAGTAAATTAATCGCCAATGAAATAGCTTTTAGAATAGTCGTTTTTCCAGATGCATTAATCCCTATAAATGAAATAGCCGGATTAATATAAACATTGGAAAACACACGATATAATTTTCCCTTATCATCCTCAGCAACTCTCTGTTTAGCAATAAAATCAATATCTAATTCTTCTTTAAAATGTGGCATATTTTGAATAATAAGCTTTAATAATTTCATACCTTATTCCTTTCTACTCACGCTATACACGTTTTTACCTTTATATTATGCCACATTTCTCAGAAATAATCAATATTATTCACGTGTTATACGTTTTTATTATGGCAAACTGTCCCTCACACACAACGCCCCATACCCCAGCTGCGGATTCGGCCACACCTCATATCCGGGCAGGTGCCTGGCGCCCCGGGCCAGATATGCCTTTACCTTCTCCCCATAGAGAAAGGGGTCGTTTCCATCCACGATTCCCCATTGCATGAGAAGAGCAGCGCTGCCGGCCACAAAGGGCGCTGCAAAGGAAGTGCCGGTTACCGCCTCATATCCGCCGCCGCTTCTGGCTGTCACGATGTCCACCCCCGGAGCCACAAGGTCCGGCTTTACCTGCTGTGTCTGGCGCGTAAAACCGCGCCCTGAAAAATCCGCGTACGATTGGTAGGAATCATCATAGGCGCCCACGGATATCACATTGGCAGCCGTAGAAGGGATGGTAAGGGTGGTTTCCGGCACAGGCATAAGGAACCGGGTGGAGGGATTCAGGATTCCCCTGGAAGGCAGCCACATATCATACTGTCCTGTTACAATCCGTTCCGGCGTAAGGCGGAAGGTCCAGATCCCGCTGTCCAGGTAGTCCCTTATGGGGATGAAATCAAAGTAGACCTCCTGGGCCTTGCTGTAAGGGCTGGGCTTGCCATAATAAATCAGAATCCTGGTTCCCCCGTAATTCAGGGTCTGAGGTCCCAGTCGGCTGTCTATGGGACCGATGCTGCCGCCTGAGGGCGTTATCAGGCGGATGGCAAACGCGTCCACATAGGATTTCCAAAGCTGGACCCCCATGCCGGTCTCAAAAGGCGCAATGGATAATTCCACATCCGTGTCACTGCCCATGACCAGCCGGCCCGCCGTGTGCCCGTTGCCCGTGCCTTCATTGCCAGTACCTGCTACCAGCACGCTCCTTCCATAATTCGATATATCGTTCATGAAGGTCTCCAGAAGACTGGTGCCGTCATGGGAACCATATGTGTTGCCAAAACTCAGGTTCACCGCAACAGGACGCCCCAGCTCCTGGGCCTGGCGGATCACAAAGTCCAGCCCCTTCATCAGCTGTGTGGTCCTTGGGAAATTGTCAGCCAAAGGCGCGCCCAGTTTTACCACCAATAAATCACTTTCATAGGCAACCCCGCGGTAGCCCCCCGGGCTCCCCCTTCCATTCCCGGCCGCAAGGGCGGCCACGGCTGTCCCGTGTCCGCTTAAATCCACGGAGGGCACACGTTCAAGGGCGCCTGCCCGGTCAGGGGCGTCCAGCGCCTCATTGATTTCCTCCCGTGTATAAATCCTGCCCCTGTCCTGGTCCATCAGCATGAGGATCCTGGTGCTTCCGTCCTCATTCCTGAAATCCTGGTTCAGATAGTCAATACCTGAATCAATGACCGCCACCAACACACCGCGTCCTGTCAGGCCCCCTGACAGCCCGCTTATGACCCCTCCTGTCACATTGCCTGTTCCTGAGGGGGATTGGACCACGGAAAGACAGGAGGCCGCCCTTGCCATGTTGCTGGCAAAGAACAGCCTCTTTGGTTTCTCAATATATTCAATCTGGTTCAGCTCACTGACCTGGTCCACAAGATGTTCCGGCACCACGAGGACAGCGTACCCGTTTAGAAGTTCATCCACCTGGATTCCTGCACCTGCAAGGCCCGCAAGGCTGCCTGAATGCCGGACAATCAGTTCCCATGTCCGTTCTTCAGGGTCATAACCCACGTCCAGGTTTTCGGAGCGCTCCCGCTCCTCGTCCGTGGCGCTGAGGGCCAGATTCAGTAGATTTTCCCGTTTTTGGTTCTGCATGGTTGTTCTCCGGCATTCCTTATCATTAGATGCTATTGATCAATGCTGGAAATTATTCCAATTATATGGGGATGCCAGGAATAGATTTACAAGCGCGCCTAATTACATTTCCCCATTCCCATGCTTATCCGCGGACCGTCATGTAGATGTTATAGAACCCTGTCAGGGTCACCACCAGGACCATGATCGGTGTCAGGAAACGGATGCAGAGTATCCACAGTTTTTTAAGTTTAAAAGGTATCCCGTCTTTTTCGATTTCATCCACCAGGTTGTTGGGGTCCCATTTCCATCCGATGTAATAACACATGGTCACGCCGCCCATGGGAAGCAGGATATTGTCTGTTATCATTCCCACAAAATCAAATACGCTGTAGTTTAAGATGGTCACATTGCCCAATGTCCCAAAGGAAAGGGCGCTGGGAATCCCCACAAGGAAACATGCCGTACCAAGAAGGATGGTGCCGGTCCGTCTGCTCAGGCGCATAGTGTCCAGGGCAAAGGAAACCGTTACTTCCAGCAGGGCAATGGCGCTTGTGACTGCTGCAAAAAATACAAGGGTAAAGAATACAAGGGCGAAAAACGGGCCGAACCGTATGGATGAGAATACCTTTGGAAGGGTTCCGAAGATTAATCCAGGCCCCTGTCCCGGTTCCAGGCCAAAGGAAAACACGGCCGGGAAAATAGCGGTTCCGGCCATCAGCGCAATGATGGTGTCAAGTCCGGCCACGCTAAGGCAGCTCCTTGGTATATTCTCCTTGTCGCTAAGGTAGCTTCCATATGTGATGGTAATGCCCATACAGAGGCTGAGGGAATAGAACACCTGGCCCAGGGCAGCGCTGACCGCTGTCATATTAAATGCGGAACGGTTGGGTATGAATATGAACCTGAGGCCCTCTTCTGCATTGGGAAGGGTCACGCCCCTTACAATGATCACAATCAGCAGCAGGAACAGCAGCGGCATCATGATCTTGCTGACCTTTTCGATTCCGTTGATACCAAAACAGCAGATGACCGTGGTCACAAACAGGAACAGGAAATGCCAGAATACCGGTTCCACCGGGGAACTGATGAAGGCGGTAAAGTCCTCAGGCGCCTGGTAGGTGGACGCATAGCTGACAATGTATTTTAGGATCCATCCGCCAATCACGCTGTAATAGGACAGGATGAGGAATGCCGCCGCCACCCCAAACACACCCACGATACGGGCATTGGAATTGATATCGCCATAGGCCTGTACCGGGTCATGGCGCGTACGCCTTCCAAGGGACATTTCAATCATCATGACCGGTATGCCCAGTATACAGATAAAAAACAGGTAAACAGCCAGAAAGGAGGCTCCTCCGTTGCGCCCCATCAGATAAGGGAATTTCCACAGATTGCCCAGTCCGATGGCAGCCCCTGCCGTAGCCATGATAAAGCCCAGTTTACTGGCCCACTGATTCTTTGTCTTCATATTTTAGTCTTCCTACTCTCTTGTGCGTTTTTTTATAAATATAAATACCAGTCCGCTGACCCCCATCAAAAGGGGATAAAAGCAGTACGGGATGATTTCAAAAGGCGTAAGGCCTGTAAGGGTGGCTGCCGCAAGGAGCTGGGCCCCATAGGGGATCAGTCCCTGTCCCATGGAGCTGAACATGTCTAACAGGGAAGCGCTGCGTCTGGAAGTCACGCCAAAGTCATCGCTGATTTCCTTTGCAATGGGTCCGGACATGACAATGGCCACCGTATTATTGGCCGTGCACATATCCACCAGCAGGGCCAGGGCCGCAATCCCCAGCTCCCCTCCCCGTTCCCCGCTAATCCTTTTCCTGATAAAGGACAGGATGAAATCAATGCCCCCGTACTCCTTTACCAGGGCCACGATACTGGCCACAATGATGGAAATCACAGTAATATCATACATTCCCATGATTCCCTCTCCCACATGGGTGAACATATCCCCCAGACCGAAGGCCCCCGTACCCACGCCGGCAATCAGGGACAGCACTGTTCCTGCAATCAGGACAATGAATACATTCACGCCGGCCAGGGCTCCTATCAGGACCACCAGATAGGGAAGCACCCGGAATATGTTAAACGTCAGTTCACCCTTTAGCTGGAAAGCCGCGTTCCTGCCAAGGACCAGGAACAGGAGGATGGTCACAATGGCTGCCGGAAGCACAATCAGGAAATTCTCCCTGAATTTGTCCTTCATCTCACAGCCCTGGGTCTTTACCGCGGCAATGGTTGTATCGCTTATCATGGACAGGTTATCCCCAAACATGGCGCCGCCCACAACAGCGCCAGCGCATATGGCCATGGAAAAACCGGTTTTCTGGCTGATTCCCACCGCAATGGGCGCCAGCGCCGTGATGGTCCCCACGGAGGTTCCCATGGATATGGAGATAAGGAACAGCCCCGCCACCGCCACATTGGAAGGCAGGATGGACAGGCCCAGGTTCACCGTGCTGTCCACGCCTCCGGCCGCCTTCACAGCCCCTGTAAAGGCGCCTGCGGCCAGAAATATAAGGCACATGGTTATGATATTCTCATTCCCCACGCCTTCTGCAGCCAGCCTGATCTTGTCTGCAAAGCACAGCTGCCGGTTCTGTACGAATGCAACCAGAAACGCAATTAAAAAAGCCGCAATCGCCGGCATGCTGTAAAAATCCCCGGTGATGTATCCAGAACCTAAGAATATTAACAGAAACACCAGAATAGGGAGAAGGGCAGACGCCCTTCCCTCTTTTGTATTCCCCATCATAGAATCCCCCTTGTATATCATGCCTTCCCTGTTATTTCAGGAAACCGTTGACAATCTGGGCCTCTGCCTCTTCTTCTGTCAGCCCCAGGGTCATCAGCTTCACAATCTGCTCCCCTGCAATCTTACCGATTGCGGCCTCATGGATCAGGGCAGCGTCAATATCATTGGCAATCAGGCCCGGAATGGCAAATATCTTGGCATCATCCATGATGATGGCGTCACACTCCGTGTGTCCGCTGCACTTTGCATTGCCCACGATTTTGGAATTGAAGGTCTGTTTTGACCGGTCCTTTGCAACGGAACGTGATACCACGTCCGCACTGGAGTCATCCCCGTTCAGGTTCACGATATAGGTGCTCTCCGCGTCCTGGGTCCCGTGGGTCAGAAGGCGCTCCCTTACAATCAGCTTGGCGCCGGCTGCCAGTTCCGCTGTGCTGGTCCTGTTGGTGGAGTCCACGCCCTTAATCTGGACCATTTCCATCTCCATGTAGCTGTTTTCTTCCATATATACTTCGGTTCCCGGATTCAGGATACGTTTGCCCTCCCCGTCTCCTTCGCCGTAGTGCTTTTCCACATATTTGACCCTGGCATTCTTACCCACGAAAAAGCGGTGGATACCGTCGTGTTCGGAATCCTGGTCCCCGCAGTTATGGATGCCGCAGCCAGCCACGATGACCACATCCGCATCATCCCCGATAAAAAAGTCATTGTATACCATTTCTTTTAAACCGCTGGCGCTGACCACCACCGGGATATGGACGCTTTCATGTTTTGTCCCCGGTTTGATGCGTATGTCAATGCCCGCTTTGTCTGTCTTGGTGGTTATATCTATATTGGCCGTTGTGGCACGTGCTGATGTCTTTCCATTGGAACGGATATTATAAGCTCCTGCCGGCACGCCGTGCAGGCCGGCCACTTCCTCTAACATTCTCTCCTGTATTGCGTCTCCCATCGTACTGGTTCCTCCCCTTACTGTGCTGTCTCGTAAAATTTACTGCATGCATCCACCGCGGAAGCAGTGCCCATGATCTGAGGAAGCACTTCGTCCTTGGGGCCCTGGTTCACCACCCGGCCGTCTGCAATTACCACGATTTCATCTGCAATATTAAGGATCCTCTCCTGATGTGAGATGATCAGGATGGAGCCATTGGTGTTCTGACGCATGCGCTCAAATACCTGGATCAGGTTCTGAAAGCTCCATAAATCGATTCCGGCCTCAGGCTCATCGAACACGGAAAGCTTGGATGCCCTGGCAATGACTGACGCAATCTCTATCCTCTTAAGCTCGCCGCCCGACAGGCTGGCATTGACTTCACGGTTAATATAATCCTTGGCGCAGAGTCCTACCTCAGCCAGATACTGACAGGCCTCGGCCACGCTCAGCTTCTTCTTGGCCGCCAGCCGCAGAAGGTCCAGCACCTGCACGCCCTTAAATCGGACCGGCTGCTGGAATGCAAAGCTGATTCCCAGATTGGCCCTGTCCGTAATGCCCATATCCGTGATATCCTGCCCGTCAAACAGGATACGGCCCCCAGTGGGCCTCTCTATTCCCATGATCAGCTTTGCCGTGGTGGACTTGCCCCCGCCGTTTGGTCCGGTGATGACAACGAACTTCCCATCATCCACTGTAAGGCTGATATCTTTGATAATCCCCTTTTCTCCTTTTTCGTCATTCACATCAAAGGAGAGATTCTCTAATGTAAGCATTTTGTTTCCTACCTCTCTTTATCTCTTCTTTTTATTTCCGGGTACGGCAAAAAGCCTGTCCCCCCTACGGTTTTTAGGCCACAACTTACAGTATAAACCATTTCCCACCAAATTACTATCAAAACTTTACCTCTTATGGCATAAAATGTCTGTTGCAAATGCAACATTACTAGTTTTCCCTTAAAACCGTATTTCTATTTACGTGTGGAAGGATTATTCCCTGCACGCAAAAAAAACAGGAAGCCATCAGCTTCCTGCCTGTACTGCAGAAGAAGGGAGTCGAACCCTCAAGGTATTACTACCACACGGACC
>OBXM01001627.1_pt1 | contig 12947 bp, 10 predicted proteins | sample 1538141 | NCBI WGS metagenome assembly OBXM01 (sample SAMEA2580153, study PRJEB22360) | human gut metagenome | biome: human gut; feature: human-associated habitat; material: faeces | place: Denmark | collected 2008/2010 | reverse complement strand
CTCATCCGCGGCGGGGATGCCCGCGGGGAAACCCGCCACATCCTCTGTCTTGCTGTTGCATCCCGTCATAAGGGAAGCTGCCAGGCCCAGGGAACAAGCCAATGCTAACATTTTTTTCATTGCATTTTCCTCCTTTTTGCTTTCACATACGTTTCTCAATGCATATATTAGCGCTGCCGGGACTGCTGCGGTCATAGGGTGTAAACCTGCGATACAGATAAAGCCCCGGGCGTCTAATTCTATTTCCTTTCCCTAAGACTTCTTTTCAGCCATCGGGCGTTTCCGGATCAGCATGCCCTTGCGCAGCACCACATCCAGAAGCACTGCAAATACCACGATGATGCCGATTACAAGGCGCTGGATACCTACCTGGACCCCAATCATGTTCAGTCCGTTCTCCAGTGTCTGCCATACGGCCGCGCCTGCAAATGTCCCCAGCAGGATACCGGTCCCGCCAAGCGGCGAGATACCGCCGATAACGCCGGCCGCAACCGCGTACATTTCATACATGTTGCCTGCCTCCATATTGCCCATGTTGGCCTGGCCGCAGAGGATGAGTCCCACTACAAAGGAACAGAATGCGCTGACAAGATATGTCTTTGTCACGGTTGCCACCACGCTCACGCCTGACAGCTTGGCTGCCTCCACATTGGAACCAATGGCATAGATATGGCGCCCTGTCCTGGTCTTGGAGAGCAGGAAAAAGAAGGCGATGAACAGCACCAGCGCAATCCAGAATGTATTAAACACGCCGGCTGTCTTGCCGTAGTAGAAAAAGGCCTGGAACTTATCAGCTGCTTCCTTGCCGATGCCGGAACTGATGGCATCCGTATTCCGGTTGCCGTTTACCATATAGGCAACGCCCCTGGCCACGAACATGGTTCCCAGGGTTGCAATGAAGGGCGGCAGCTGGAACTTTCCCACCAGGATGCCGTTGATAACCCCGATGGCCAGGCAGCAGATTAATGTGATGAGGATTGCCGCCATGGGATTAACCCCGTGTGTCATCAGGGTGGCGGATATCATGGCGCTCATGCCTACCACGGAACCGATGGAAAGATCGATATTTCCTGTTATGAGCACGTAACTCTGCCCGATGCCGATAATCAGGTATTTTGACATGGAACGGAACAGATTGGTTACATTCTGGCCGGAAAACACCGTGGGATTAATGGCGCCAAATGCTATATAAATGATGATAAGCCCTGCAAACGCAGTCAAGGCCCCCCTCATGCCCCGGATATTCAAAAACTGTTTCACAGCCCCTTGATTCTTGTGATTCATTGCTTTTTCCTCCTTGCTATGCGCACCCGGCGCCTGGGTCCCGGATGCCTGGTTGCAGTGCGCGCCCGCCCTGCTCCGGTCATACTACCTTTTTCTCAAACCTGGTTGCCAGTGTCAGGATGCTGTTCTGGGTGGCTTCATCCGCCATCAGTTCCCCGGTTATGCGCCCGTCGCACATGACTATAATCCGGTCCGCAATCCCCATGACCTCCGGCATCTCGGAGGATACGAACATAACCGCAATCCCCTGTTGTTTCAGCTGGTTCATAAGGTTATATATCTCAACCTTTGCCGCCACGTCAATGCCCCTGGTGGGCTCATCAAATATCACCACCCGAGAATTCCTGGCCAGCCATTTTCCCACCACCACCTTCTGCTGGTTGCCGCCGGAAAGGTTGCCTGCATTCACATCCACATTGGGTGTCTTGACCTTTAAGTCAGCCACCACCTTATTGCACATCTCATCTTCCTTTGTCCTGCTGACCACCCCCATCCGGCTGCACAGCAGGTCCAGGTTGGGAAGGGCGATGTTATGTCGGATGCTCAGCTTGGTGCACAGACCATCCTTTTTCCTGTCCTCAGGCGCCAGGACGATTCCTGCCCGGATGGCGTCCTCTGGCCTGCGGATCATGATTTCCTTTCCATCCAGGAAAAACTGTCCGCTCTCCTTGGGGTCGATTCCGAATATGGCCCTGGTGGTCTCGGTCCTGCCCGCGCCCATCAGCCCTGCAAAACCAACGATTTCCCCTTCGTAAAGGGAAAAATCCACATCCCTGACCATCCTGCCCGCGTTCAGGTTACTGACCTTAAGCACCAGCCTGCCCTTGTCGCATGTGACGCGGGGAAACTTCTCTTTGATTTCCCGGCCCACCATGTTGGAAATGATTTCATCCAGGGTTGTATCCTCAAAATTCATGGTTGTTATGTACTGACCGTCGCGCATGATGGTAACCCGGTCCACAATGGACTGCAGTTCTTCCAGGCGGTGGGATATGTATACAATGCCGCATCCCTTTTCCTTCAGGTTGTGTATGATGCGGAACAGGTCCTCAATCTCCCGGGCCGTCAGCGCCGAGGTGGGTTCATCCATGATAAGTATCCTGGCATGGGTGGAAAGGGCTTTTGCAATCTCCACCATCTGCTGTTTGGACACCGGAAGGTCGCCCACCACCTGATGGGGATCCAGGTCGATTTTGAGCTCATTCAGGATTGTCCTGGCTTCAGCCTCCATCTCCTTGTTGGACAGTATCATGCCCTTTACCTTCTCCCGCCCCAGGAACATGTTCTCCGATACGGAGAGATGCCTGCACATATTCAGCTCCTGGTGTATGATTGCAACCCCTGCCTCCTGGGCCTGCTTTGGATTCATGTCCCCATACTCTTTCCCGAATATCCTGACCGTGCCCCCATCCCTTGTATAGACACCGCTGAGCACCTTCATCAGGGTACTTTTTCCAGCACCGTTCTCTCCCAGAAGCGCCATGACCTCACCGGAACGCAGTTCAAAATGCACATGGTCCAATGCCTTTACTCCCGGAAAACTTTTGCAGATGTTCTCCATGGAAACAATCGTTTCACTCATTTTCAGCCACCTGTCCTTCTCTGTAATCAGTTTTCAGACCTCTATTCCCTGATTGTATTATAGCAGGACCCATCCGGATGGATAAGGGGGGCATAATCCTAATTAGGGGGGTATTATTATGCACTTTTACAGTTCACAGCGCTCCGACGGCAGTCAAATCCATCATTTTATATATATTACCGCGTCCAAACGCCCGGTTATAGGCACTTTACGACAATCAAAAAATCCCCCTGCCAATCAGACATTGACAGAGGGACCCTGATGGGGTAACGGATATCACCCGTCTGTATCTTCGGCCTTCTCCTCATCATGGACCACGTATGATTTAAGCCGCTCCTGCATCTTCCTCTTACTCCGGCGGAGTATCAGCAGTATGACAATGACAGCCGCTGCCAGAGGAACCCAGATGGGGCTGGCTGCAAGGAACCAGATAATGAAGCCGGTCACTCCCCGGGACACGGCATTCAGGTTCTTTGTGAACCCTTTCCCAATCCTCTGCCCGATTCCTTCCGGCTCAGTGGGCGTAAAGGACGCTGCCTCCTTAATCTCATGGACGTACAGATTGACCGTACTGTAGTCCACCTGGTTGTCGTACAGCCTGAGCTGTGATTCCATGGACTCCAGCTGGTAGCGGATTTCGGAAAGCCGTTCTTCCAGGGCAATGACTGATTCCAGCGTATCCGCCTTCTCAAGCAGGGCCCAGATGCGTTCCTGCTCCACGGTCAGGGATTTCTTCCTGCTTTCCAGGTCGCTGTACTGTAAGGTGACATCCTGGGTGGTTTCTGATTTGTTGGTTATATTGCCGTTTGCCTCCACGACAGATATAAATCCGTCCAGCCTGTCAATGGGGATACGGACCTTAAGGGATGCATACCGTGGAATCAGCTCATTGCGGTAGTTCAGGCTGTTGCCCGATATGTCTGACTGCTCCACATACCCGCCCAGTTCCCCAATCTTGTCTGTCAGTGTCTTTAGCAGCTGGTCAAATGCATCTGTCTCCAAGGACAGGTCCACGCTGCGTATCAGCTTGCGGTTTGACGGAAGGGCCTGTCCAAGGGACGTGGTGTCCGTCATCCCAGTCTTACTCGCGTCCAGTTCCAAACCCGCCTGCTCCTCCATAGCCCTTTCACCCGCTGTTTCCGCAGAATTCATGGCCTCATAGTCAGCGGCCGGCATGGCGGCTGTTGTCTGGACGCTCTTGGAACTTCCTGCGCAGGCCGACAGGCCCAGTATGGCTGACAGGAATACAGCAGATCCGTAAAACAGTAATCTTTTCTTCATCATACTTACCTCCTTCACCGCAAAGCGGGACGCCTCCGGCGGAAAAACAGTTTCAAACAGACCCAGGCACGGCTCAGTCCCCGAACCGTATCCCGGTCAGCCTCCTCACCTCATCCATGACCTCCATCTCCATGACGGAACCTTCCAGATGGGCTGCCGCCAGTTCCCTTCCACCGTCCTGCTGCGTAAGTTCCATCATCCGCTGCACTTCGTAATACATATTGTTGTCTTCCTTCTGGATTTCAAATGTCTCCTGCCTGCCGCCCCTGTATGTAACCTGAATCTTCCTGGTGTCCTGTATCTGCCAGATAAGCATGTTGGCATCCTCGCCCTGGATCTCACTGGGCTGGGCGGAATCCGTTATCTTGGAATATCTCACCTCCCCAAGCATGGAACCGTAATCCATGAGCACGGTCCCTGCCCCTTCCATATGATTGGGCAGGAAAATGCCTGAGGCCATGACCTGCCGGGGTTTTCCGAACAGCAGTACCATGGGGTGGATGCAGTACACGCCGATATCCATAAGGGCTGCATTGGAAAGGGCGGGGTTAAAGGCATTTTCAATGATTCCGTTTTTAAACGCATCGTATCGGGAGGAATACTGGCAGTACTGGAACACGGCGCGCCGGATCTGTCCCAGCTGCCCAAGCAGTTCCTTTATCTTTGCGAATCCTGGGTCGAATACAGGACGCATGGCCTCCAGAAGGATTTTCCCATTCCCATCCGCAGCCTTCATCATGCGCTCCAGTTCCTGTGCGCTGGATGCAATGGGCTTTTCACACAGCACATGTTTGCCGTGTTCCAGCATGAACACGGTCTGGGCGCAGTGGCTGCTGTTGGGGCTTGCTATGTATACCGCGTCCACCTCCGGGTCATCCCCCAGGGCCTTAAGTGTGGTATATACCTTGTCCGCGCCGTAAACAGACCCAAAGGCGCGTCCGCTGTCCTGTGACCTGGAATAGACGGCCTCCAGCTTAAAGCCAGGCACCTTTAAGGCGGCCTTCATGAATGTGTGACTGATCTTCCCTGTTCCTATGATTGCAAAACGCAGCATGGATTGTATCCTCCTTCTTCCGGACCTTATAAAACCTGCCCGGGACTCCTGCTTCTATTATAGCAAAAATCCCGGGCAGATCCCATACCATATTTCCCACACCTCAGGGTGTGTTTACCGGTTCAGCTTCCAGGCCCCCACCAACCGTTTCAGGTAATCCATATACCCGGCCTCCCGGACACTTCCGTCGGTGAGTACATTGACCTCACCCAGCTTTTTGCCTCCCAGGGTATATTCCAGTACCCCTGCTTTCTGTCCCGGCTCCACGGGCGCGGGCATGGATTCGGCCAGCACCAGGTTTTTCTCAATTGCCCCCAGGTCCTCCCCTTTCAGGCTGAGATAAGAAAACACACCTTCGTATGCAAGACCCACCTCATCCTCCACACCTCCTGTCACAGGCATCTGGGGAAGGGGGACATGTTCCTTGTCTTCGTAGAGCTTACAGTTGGCATAGCCATAGTTTAACAAGGTCTGGGCGTCCCCGAACCTGGCCTTGAAATCAGGGGCGGCCATGATGGCGGCTATCAGCCGCACGCCATCCTTCTCCGCTGTGGCGGACAGGCAGTATTTCGCAATGGAGGTGGAGCCGGTCTTTAATCCGGTCACCTTGAAATTCGTTGCCATCTTAAGCAGTTTGTTGGTGTTGGAAAGACCGAATTCCTTGGTTCCCTGCTTTGTGACATGGGTTATGTTCTCCATCCAGATGGTGGAATAATTATGTATCTGCGGATATTTGTTAATCAATTCCCTGCTCATAATGGCAATGTCCCTGGCAGTGGTCAGATGGTCCGGTGATTCCGTAAGGCCGCAGCAGTCCACAAAATGGGTATTGGCCATACCCAGTCCTGCCGCCCGTTCATTCATCATGCGTACAAATTCCTCTTCCGTCCCCCCTATGTACTCCGCCATGGCCACCGACGCATCATTGCCTGAAGCAATGACAATGCATTTAATCAGGGTTTCCACGGTCTGCTTCTCCCCTTCTTCCAGGAAAACCTGGGAACCTCCCATGGATTTTGCATGGGCGCTGGTGACCACCTCGTCCGTCAGATTGATTTTGCCTGACTGTAGCGCATCAAATATAAGTATAAGGGTCATGACCTTGGTAACGCTGGCCGGGCTGCGTTTCTCATCCGCCCCTTTTTCGTAGATTATCTGCCCTGTGGACGCCTCCATAAGTACGGCAGAAGGCGCCGCGATCTGAACCGCTGCCTGGGTATCTGCTGAAGGCGCTTCTGCTGGCTGGGAGTCCGAGGACGGCGCCTGGGCGGACCGGGTGTCTGCCGAAGGCACTTCCACGGCCTGGGTATCCCCAATTCGCTCCTCACCGGCCTGACCGTCCGCTGCCTGACCGTCCGCTGCCTGGCTGTCCGCTGCCTGGCTGTCCGCTGCCTGACTGGCTGCCGCCCGGGCCGCCCCCGCATTCCCGCCCACAGCCGTTCTCAGTTCACTGTCAGCAGCAACCGCTCCCACAGGTATGGCAATATCGGGCTCCTGCCCCAGCGCCGTGGCCGCGGGATGGACCAGCAGGACTGTAAATGATAACAATATGGCTGCAATCCGTTTCATATCTTCCTCCGATAAACTCATCTGCTACTAATTGTATGGGGACGGACAAACAGCTTATTCCCGATTTTCAGTCATTTTTCCTGCAAATCCATAATATATCCGCTGCATGGGCACACCGGTGCTTTCAGCCTGCGCGGTTCATTCTTATGCGTTTTACCTGCGCGCATCCACGGCGGCCTGTACCCATAGGTCCGGCCTTAATGGCAGTCAGGTCATGTTTTCCCCGGCCACATCCACTTCCCGTATGCACCGCTCCATTACGTGCAGCCAGTGTCCGCGCATCAGCTCCCCGGCCCGGTCCGCGTCCTTCCTGGCAAGGGCGTCCAGGATATCCCTGTGGTGCTTGACGGATTCCTTTCTCATCATATTCTTATGGAAATAGTGGTATTTGATTCTCTGGATGTGCAGGAGCAGCATATGGGAGAATTCCGCAATGTACTCATTGCCCACTGCCTTAACAATCAGTTCGTGGAACGCATTGTCACAAAGTATGGCTCTTTCCGCCTGATTGGCATCGCATGCCTCTGAGAACTCCTTCTGGACCTGTTCAAGTTCAGTCAGTATGAGGGCCGCCTGTCTGGCTGCCAGTCCCTGGATTTCCGCCAGGGGACGGTAACATTTCTCAATATCGTTCTTATCCACGTCCGCAACCGTGGTTGCACGGCCGGGCGTTACTTTAATCAGTTTCTGGGCCTCCAGCATCTGGAGCGCTTCACGGACCGGCGTCCGGCTTACATCAAAATAAGCGGCCAGTTCTGTATCTAAAAGCTTCTCCCCAGGCATCATCTCTCCACGCATGATCCAGTCACATAATGTCTCATATACCAGATCCTTGGCTGATTTGCGCTGCAGGGCGCTGTCTTTTTTCGGTATTGGCACGGTATGGCCTCCTGTCTTTTGGTTGTTAATAAGCATGTACCTGATACGGCTTTGATCCATGCCATATCGGAGCCATATCCCATCATGAAGCCTGACGAAACATCCCGGCATAGGGCCAAAACCAATGTACGCTATATATAATATATCACATACACTTATCTCTATCAAGAATGTTAAGAAAATATCAGGGTTTTCCTGCTTTTCTCCCTAAATCCGCTGGTTTTTTGTGTATATTACATGTATTTCGACTTATAATCCTGTCAGTTTTAACCATATTTACAATCCTTTCCATAACAATCCTTTACAACCAAGTTCACATATGTTATATTCAATATGCAATATATCGCACACAAAATATTGTGCTAGAATGAAAACATTCACAGAAAGTGAGGATCATGCACCATGAACAAAGAAGAACTGTTAGTATCCCTATGCCAGGAGGCAATCCGCATTCCCAGCATGTCCGGCCATGAAAAGGAAGTGGCTGGGCTTTTAAAGAAAACCATGATTGACTATGGCTTTGACGAGGTGAACATTGACAAATACGGAAGCGTTCTGGGCATCATCCATGGCAGCCGTCCTGGAAAGACAGTCCTGATGGACGGGCACATTGATACTGTGGATGTCATTGACCGTGACCAGTGGAGCCATGACCCCTTTGCTGCCGAGATTGATGACGGCAGGATTTACGGCCGCGGCACCTCTGATATGAAAGGAAGCGTCTGCGCCATGATTACGGCCGCGGCCCAGTATGCAGAGGACACGGGCAAGGATTTTGCAGGCAATATCTGTGTATCCTGCACCGTGCATGAGGAATGCTTTGAAGGAGTTTCTTCCCGTGAGATCAGCAGACAGGCCAAGCCTGATTTCGTCATCATCGGCGAGGCCACCACAACCACGGTCAAAATCGGCCAGAGGGGCCGGGCCGAGGTGGTGGTGGAGACAGAAGGAAAAAGCTGCCATTCCTCCAATCCGGAAAAGGGTGTTAACGCGGTTTATCATATGATGGCTGTCATAGAAGCCATCCGCGGCATCAAAGTGAATGAGCACCCAATCCTGGGTAAGGGGATTCTGGAACTTACAGACATCATTTCCTCCCCCTATCCCGGCGCATCCGTGGTCCCATCCATATGCAGGGCCACCTTTGACCGCCGCACGCTGGTAGGCGAGGATGAGGCATTTATTCTTGGACAGGTTGAGGAAGCAATTGAGGAAGCGAAAAAGAAAGTGCCTGATTTAAAGGCCAGGGTATATCTGGCGCAAGGCAGCGAGAAGTGCTGGACCGGCGAGACCATTGAGGCCAAGAGGTATTTTCCTGCATGGCTCATCGATGAAAAGGATGAACTGGTGCAAAAGGCCCTGGCAGGACTTAAGGAAGCCGGCATTGACGCCCCCATCTCCCACTTTGCATTCTGTACCAACGGAAGCCATTTCTGTGGGGAGGCAGGAATCCCATGCATTGGTTTCGGCCCGTCCCTTGAGAGCCTGGCCCATGTCAGGGATGAGTACATAGAAATCGATCAGCTGAAAAAAGCGTGCAGGGGATTCTACGGCATCCTTTCCCAGCTTACAAAATAAACCATTGTATTAACATAAGAAAAGAGGTATCGGTATGGAAAACTTTTTAGTAAAGCTTAACTCCTTTCTCTGGGGCGCTCCTGTATTAATCCTGCTCTTTGCAGTGGGCCTTTTGTACGCTGTTAAAACACGGTTTTTCCAGTTCCGCCATTTTAAGCACATCATGAAAAATACGGCCGGTGAAATGTTTAAAAAAGGTTCCGCAAAAGGGGATGGAACCCTTACCCCTCTCCAGGCTGTTTCATCCGCACTGGCAGGATGCGTGGGAACCGGCAACATTTCCGGCGTTGCCACCGCTATCTTTGTGGGAGGTCCCGGCGCCGTATTCTGGATGTGGATTATCTCCCTGTTCGGCATGCTGACCAAGTGCGTGGAAGTCACTCTGGCCCAATACTACCGAATCAAAGGCAAAGACGGCGTATACTACGGCGGTCCCATGTATTACATTGAACAGGGCATGGGCCGCAAATGGAAACCCTTAGCCATCTTTTTTGCCATAACCATCATTGTGGGCGGTCTGGGAACCGCTGCATTCGTACAGCCCTTTGCCATGTCCAATGCCATGAACAACGCCTTCCACATCCCCACCTGGATCATCGTCGTGATAGCCGCCCTGATCTGCGGCACCGTGCTGATCGGCGGCGTGACCGGAATCGGCAGGTTCTGTGAAAGGGTAACTCCTGTCATGTGTGTAATCTATATCATCACTGTCCTGGGCATCATCCTTACGCATATCAACCAGGTCCCACAGGCAATCGCTACCATTTTCACCCATGCCTTCACTCCCCTTTCCGCAACAGGCGGACTGGCAGGAAGCACGGTTGCCATGACCCTCAAGCAGGGCGCTGCACGTGGTACCTTCTCCAATGAGGCAGGATGCGGCACCTCCCCCATCACCCATGCAACCGCCATCACGCCCCACCCATTCAAAGAAGGCATGTACGGTTCCTTTGAGGTATTCATCGACACCCTGGTTGTCTGTACCATGACAGCGCTGGCCATCATCTGCAGCGGTCCGGAAATCTGGCAGAGCGGCCTCAAGGACGTGGCGCTGACCCAGTCCGCATTTGCCTCCACCTACGGAAACCTCGGCCCCATCATCGTGTCGGTCTGCCTCTGCCTGTTTGCCTTCTCCACAATGGTTGGATGGGAAATCAACTACGAATCCGCCTTTTTCTATATCTTCCCAAAGGCGTCCGGTTCCAACGCAGCCAAACTGCTCATAAGGCTGATCTGGCTGGTTCCCGGCTTCATCTCCCTTGGAAAGACCCCGGAACTTGTGTGGACCGTGGTGGACATCGTATCCGGTTTCTGGTGCATCCCCAATGCCATTGCACTGCTGTTCTTATCAGGGACATTTATGAAGGTATTCAATGATTATCAGGAAAAATATATGAAAAACTAATCCAGTGTGAAGGAGGGGCGGCGTTTTAGGCCCTGGCATCAAAAAGGGCGGTAGAAGCAGCCCCTCCGGAACCTGGCGTCCGGGCCGCAGCCATCCTAAGGAACCTGTCCGGCCCCGCCGTTCCTCACGGGACAGGCCGCGCCATGGCCCCGCGGACGTACCCTCGCGCCCCAAATCTTACTTAAAGCGCCTTTCTCAGCGCCTCTGCCATCTCCTCATATTCCTCATCCCTAAGCATGGTCTTCCCGCTGTTCATTTCAAAGGTGCCGCCCCATTCCTCGCCGCCCTTGTATTTGGGAACTATATGGAAATGCAGATGGCAGCCCGTGTCGCCGTATGCGCCGTAGTTTACCTTATCCGGGTTAAAAACCTTGTGCACGGCCCTGGATACCTGGGCGATCTCCGCAAAGTAATCATTCCTCTCCTCATCCGTCAGGTCTATCAGCTCGCTTACATGCTTTTTGTGGGCCAGGATCACCCTTCCCTTCTTGCTCTGCTCCTTGAATATATAAAGGAAGCCTGTCTTCATTTCACATACAGGATACCCGAATTTGGCAACCAGCCCTCCCTGCATGCAATATGCGCAATTCGTATCTTTTACCATTTCTTCCATGACCACTATCTCCTTTATGTTTGATTTTATTTTGGTTTTAACATACCACTTATGGGTGGCAAAAGCAATTCCAATATTTGTTTTTCTTTCTATGTACCATCTTTTCCATTTCTATGTTATAATGATACACAAGTATCAATATAGGAGCAGTGTTATGAGTAAAGCAGACTTCAGACGCAGGCAGGCACGCAGGCGCAGACATAAATTAACCATGATGTCGAGGCATCTTCCGACATTTATTGTATTATTGGCCATCACACTACTGGTAGGGGGCGGTGTTTTCACCCTCTACCGGTTTGTTTTGGGGAAACAGCCCCCAAGGCCGGGCAGCTCTGTCCAGGCAGCAGTATCCTCTGCCCAGGCAGACCCTTCTTCAGGCGGCGTGACCAGCCCAGGGCCCTCGGATGAGGACACGCAGGTAATAGAGGATGATGTCTCCAGGCTTATTGCCCAGGCGGACAGGCTGGCGATGGGTTACGATTATGACAAGGCCATTGACCTTGTCAACAGCAGCGGGCTGGACGTGACCGAAGCCAGGGTGCAGGAAGCCCTTGGGCGGTATGAGGCAGAAAAGGCAGCCCTGGTGCCGGCTGATATGAATAAGATTACCCATGTATTCTTCCACACACTGATTATGGATACATCCAAGGCATTTGACGGTGACAAGGACAGCGGAGGGTATAATTCAGTCATGACCACCAAGGATGAGTTCATGAAAATGCTTCAGGCCATGTATGACCGTGGTTATGTACTGGTGCGGATCCATGACATTGCCTACGAAGAAACGGACGGAAACGGCAGCAAACGGTTTGTGAAGGGCAAGATCATGCTGCCCGAGGGCAAGCAGCCATTTGTGATGTCCCAGGATGATGTGTGTTACTACCCATACATGGACGGGGACGGATTTGCCAGCCGTATTGTAATCGGCGAGGACGGCAAGCCCACCTGTGAGATGGTCATGGATGACGGCACCGTGTCTACCGGTTCCTACGACCTGGTTCCCCTACTGGAGGATTTCATTCAGGAACATCCTGATTTCTCATACAAGGGAGCAAGGGCCATCATTGCATTTACCGGATATGAAGGCATTCTTGGCTACCGTACGGCTTCCTCCTATTCAGACAGCCCCACCTATGAGGCTGACAGGGAACAGGCCGCCAAGGTGGCGCAGTGCTTAAGGGACAATGGCTGGGAGCTGGCCTCCCACAGCTGGGGCCATCTGCAGCTGGGGGTGGCCAGGAATCCGGAGGATGGCTTTGCCATTTCCGAGGAGCGTTTCCGCACGGATACGGACAAGTGGGAAGCCGAGGTGGAATCCCTGATTGGCCCCACGGATATCCTGCTCTATCCTTACGGCAACGATATTGCTGACTGGCACGCATATAAGGATGACAACCCCCGGTTTCAATATCTGGAGTCCAAGGGATTCCGGTATTTCTGTAACGTGGATGCCAGTACCCCATACTGGATGCAGATGGGCAATAACTATCTGCGCATGGCAAGGAGGAACCTGGACGGCTACCGGCTCTATGAGGACATGACCCAGACAGACCCGGCCAAAAAGCGCTTAAGCGATTTATTCGATGCGGCTCAGATATTCGATCCTGCAAGACCCACTCCGGTGGAGTGGAGTTACCAATAGGATTTACCTTAATGGCATCCCAATGAACAGGCAGTGTGCCGGCAGCTTCCATACGAAGCC
>OBXM01001618.1_pt1 | contig 13036 bp, 6 predicted proteins | sample 1538141 | NCBI WGS metagenome assembly OBXM01 (sample SAMEA2580153, study PRJEB22360) | human gut metagenome | biome: human gut; feature: human-associated habitat; material: faeces | place: Denmark | collected 2008/2010 | reverse complement strand
ACAGTAACTATGTGGCTTTCAGCCACTTTCACGGCTGATCCGTGAATAATCTAGGATAAATATTAATTTTGATAATGTCAATATTAGTAGCGGAGCGCCGAAACTTACGAAAGGCTGCGAATTGACTTTGAAAGGCACATATACGAGTGCAGTTGAAGCATTTATTATTGGCTCAAATGACACATTTATTATACACAATGAGGCTGATATAACAACAAGTTCGTATGTTATTCGTAGGTCTAATGCTAAGAATTCTACAGTTATTTTTGAACAAAATGGCGGTACTGTTGAGTCTGTAGATGGCTTTTATATGTATGAAAATGACGTAATTTCTTTAAAAGAAGGAACAATTTATGGAAATGTCTTTGGAAACGGAGGAAAGGGTCGTGTTGAAATAATAGGCGGTACATGGAATGGACAACTGGCATATATAAAAGATATAGATATATGTGGGGGACAACTCAACAATATAAAAGATGATACGAGTATGATTGCTGCAATTAAAGAATGTGGAGAGGTCTCTATCAGCGGAGGAAGTGTTTTCGCAAAAAATACAAAAGGAAAAGCTTTTGCAATTTATATGATAGAAAATACGCAGTTGACTTTAGCTGGAAATATTGATGTATCTGCATCAGGAACAACAAGTGGTTCTATTTATTACGGAGGGGCTTCGACATATCCAGTTATCAATGCGGAAAATGTACAAAACATTGGAGAAAATTTTTTAGTAGTTCCAAGTGATACAACTATGAAAGTGAATCCTGTGTCTAACTGGATTAAGGGATCGAAAACCAATATTGAATATTTGTGTGAGAAGATAAAATTAAAGGTTGTTAATGCGTATGATAATGGTAGTGCAAATGAGTATACAAATTATACTCTGAAAGCAGTAGGTAATTATATTCGTTTTGTTGATAAAAATGCACCTGCAAGTCGGCTTAAATCTGGGGCGATTAAACGCGCGGATATTAAATTGTCTTCGGATAGAACAAACTATGAAGTCTATTATGAAGTAACAACAGACGGAGAAGAGTATAAAGAAACAGTTACATATTCTGCTCAAAATCAGAAGGTATCCGATATTTTAAACGATATTGTTTCAGTAAATACAGGTACTACAGGTCCAGAGATTACAATAGGAAGTATAGAAACACCAATTGAAGAAGACATAACGATTGATACTGGAAGTGCGGATGAAAATAAGACAACGACTTTAAAGGGTGCAATTACTGGAAAAGTTAATGTAACAGGAAGCGGAACCTTGCAGTCAAAGATTAACTGCAGTGGATTTTATGGACGAACTAACAGTGAGATCCATATTACGGATGGACAGATCACTGGAAAGAAAGATGCAAAAGATGCTGTAATTGTATTGGAGGCTGCGAACCTTACAGTAGAGGGTGAACACACAAAAATTTGGGATAAATCAGCGTCTGGAGGTGATCTCTATGCAATCCAGGCAATAGGTGGTGTATCAGTAACAATTAAGGGCGGTGAAATCAAATCAGATAATAATACGGCTGTGTATATATATAGAAGTAGCGGGCAAAAGAAAGACCATGCAACGTTCACGATGGAAGGTGGAACGATTACAGGCGGAGTGTATGGTTTAAGACACGCTCACCTTAATGAAATCAACTTGTCAGGCGGAACGATTACAGGTGGGGCTAATCAGCCCGATGTTTATATGGCACGAGAAATAAATGTCAGCGAAACTGCAAACTTCACGGTCAAGGGAAATTTCCCGTTCACATCTATGCAGATCGAAAGTGCATATTCGAAAAATGAAATCGATTTTACAAAGGCAGCGGTAACAGGAGATAAAAAGATTCTGATCAGCTCTCCGCTGGATGCCAATACCAAAGAGTCGTATGTGAAGCTGTTCAAGGCATCGAACTCAAATTATCAGAATCTCATCAAACATATTGAGCTGACTGGCGGATCTAATCCAATCTGCGTAGTTTATAACGCAAATCCGGTATCTGCAGATCCAACAACCACTGAGATTTATGCGTTCAGCGCACCGAATCTTTATACAGTTCATGTGAAGTATTATACTGGAAAAGATGCAAATAATCCATTTTACGAGGAATATCTTCTGAATCTCAATGATGGCAATCGGAGCTACTTAGGCAATATCAGTTTACCGGATGGCAAAGATTGTAAGGTATGGAGGTATAAAGAAAATTCAAACAGGAATGGCACTGCGGCAGATGTTACAAAAAAGGTTAATGAACTTGTTAATGGAGAACTGTATCCAATGGGTATGGTCCCTGAAATTGAACTTTACGCAGGTTATAGTGTTTCTATCAATGCGTCAGTATCCGAAGAAGATATTACTAAGGAATCAGCTATCATAAAAGGAAATACAGCTGGAACAACTGTATATTACACAAATAAATCTGACTACCAGATATCTACAGGTGAAGAACTCAGAAACGTAGCCAAAAGTACAAAAACACAGAGTGATTTCACGCCGGTTAAAGTAGAGAAAGATGGCACATTTTCAATTCCACTCACAGGCCTCGATCCGCTGAAGAAATATACCTATTATTTAGTTGCAGAAAATTCCAATATGGATGTTTCTGATAGCCGTGCAGTAACATTCACCACAAAAGCCCGTGTTCTGACGGCAGATGATTTTCAGATTGTAGGTGATAGGGAATTCACATACGAGAATAATGGCGCTACACATAAAGTAACCGTAGAACCAGCGGCGGGAAATGAAGAATTATTTGACATTGATTTCGTTGTATACAAAATGAAAAAAGGAGAAGAATATACCGGAAGTTATCTCCAGCCGCAGGCAGCAGCGGGAACATATGGCATATATGTAACTACCAAACCGAAGAAAAGTGGCATTGAGCAGGCTAAATACTTATTAATTGGAGATATGACGATCAAGAAAGCGAAGTTTAATCCAGAGTGGTTTAATACCGTAGACTCGATCACATATGGAACTGAGGAATATGAGAGTTTAAAACCACGGATAAAAGATGAGTATAATGGCGTTAGAGGTCCGGCAGTTACTGAATATGGCCAGATTGAATATAAGCTTTATAACGATAGTAAATTAGCTCAAGAAGTTTTAAGAAATTCCGATGGTCACTATGATTCATCGCCAGATATGAACCAGGATTATGCAACTTATTATATGGGAGTCACCAGCACTGGCGGAGATAACGTGGAGCCGCAGGAAACTCCTGTATTAGTAGGAACACAGATAACTGTTATGCGTGCCACAAATACAATTTCCATAACATCATGCCCGGGTATCCGCTATGGAGAAACACCACAGCCGGAGATTGTGGCAACAGACACCACCGGCGGTGTTAAGTACACTTACAGCAGCACCGCGAATGGCGAATATACAGACTGGAATGAAAAAAACAAACCTGGAAAATGGTATGTAAAGGCAACTGTGGGCAAGAGCCAGAATTACAATGAGGCGGAAAGCATTCCGGTTGAATTTGAGGTATCCAAAGCAAAGCTTGTTCCCTCTGTAAGTGCGGTTAAATCAAAGATCTATGACTGCAATACAGATGCTGAAGGAACGCTCACCCTCAGCTCCACTGACGGAAACCCGATCCTCTCAGAGGATGCGGTGGCATTAGAGGCAAAGGGAACCTTCACATGGACATCCAAGGACGCTGGAACAAACACTGTGAATGTTACAGGCATTGCGTTGGATTCCAAATTTGAGGATCGCTATGAACTTACAACGAGTGAACTTTCCAATGTTTCCTGCAGCGGTGCAAAGATCGAAAATGCCCAAATTAAGAATGTTTCTGTACGGCAGATGATGGAATTGACCTACAATGGAAGGGAACAGTTGCCAGAAGTCACGGCGACAGGAAGTACGATCGGTGGCACGGCTATTACCTTCCACTACGGCCTCACAGCAGAACAGGCTGCAGACGAAAATGAGTGGTTAAACTATGTACCTGCCTTCACCGATGCCGGCACCCATACGGTATACTACACCGCATCTGCAGTAAATCATGATTCCGTATACGGCAGCTTTGAAATCAAGATCAAAAATGCCTCGATCACAGGCGTCGACGCAGCCGGATATACAGGAATCTACGACGGACAGTCCCACGGAATCAAGATCACCCTTTCCGGAAACGCTGGAGACGGTGAGATCCTTTACGGTGAGTCCGAAGATAACTGCACGCTCACAGAAAGCCCTGTATACAAGAACACAGGCAGCTATACCGTATACTACACGGTGACAAAGAAAAACTTTGACACCATAAGCGGCTCCGCAACCGTTGCGATCACCCCGGCACAGCTCACTGTGACGGCAGAATCAAGAAACGTGACCTATAAGGACGAACCGCCGGTATACAGCAGCACGTTCGAAGGTTTCGTAAACGGAGAAAACGCAGAAGTCCTCGGCGGAACACTCTCCTACGAGTGCGCTTATGCGGCCGGCAGCGATGTGGACGAGTACGAGATCATCCCGTCCGGCCTCACAGCGGAAAATGGAAACTATGTGATCACATATCAGCCAGGAAAACTGACCGTATCCCAGGCGAAGTCGGAGTTCGAACTTCGGAATCTGGATCAGTTAAACCGTGTCTATGACGCGAAAAACACCGCGCCGGAGGCATGGACGGACAGTGATGGAAACATGAACGTGACGATCAAAAAGGGCAGCGAGATCTTAACGGAAGTGCCGATGAATGCCGGAACCTACACGGTGGAAGTTCATACGGAAGCCGGAAAGAACTATGAGGCTGGAAACCAGACATTCTCCTTTGAGATCAAAAAAGCTCCGCTCAGCGTAAAAGCAGTGGATCAGAATGTCACAGTCGGAGATGCGATTCCGGAGTACAAAGTCCTCTACGAAGGATTTGCAGGAACAGATACCGCGGATGTGCTGAACGGCAGCCTGAAGTTTACCTGTGAATACGCGCCAGACAGCGCGGCGGGCGATTACTCGATCCTGCCGTCCGGTCTGACATCTGAGAATTACGAGATCCACTTTGAGAACGGAACACTTCATGCAGTCCGCAGAGCAAGCAGCGGATCCGATGATTCCGACAATTCCGGCAGCACAAAGAATCCGGCGGCAACGAACTTCGGAAAGAATGTTTCTAACAGCAGCTCTTCCGAAAACGATGCACAGGGAACTTGGAAACGCGATAATAAGGGCTGGTGGTTCGAATTCAAGGACGGCACCTATCCGGCAGGAGAAAAGACCAGTGATCAGAACGGTGAAAAGCTGGGCTGGATCCAGAAAGACGGAAAATGGTGGGCTTTCGGTTCTGACGGCTATCTGAAGAGAGGATGGGCACAGGATAACGCCAGCGGAAAGTGGTATCTGATCGACGAGAACACCGGAATGCAGACAAGCTGGCATTACGATGAGTCAGACCAGCATTGGTACTATCTCGATCCGGCGAGCGGAGTAATGCTCACAGGCTGGCAGTTCATCAATGGAAAATGGTACTACTTGTCAAAGATATCCGGAGCTGTGCCGCTTGGCTCCATGTACAGAGAAATCAGGACACCGGATGGATATTATGTCGACAAAGACGGTGTATGGGACGGACTTGAAACAAAAGAAAAATAAGACATGAACAAAAAAGATCCGCAGGATCCCAAAATGGGAACCTGCGGATCTTCATGTTTATACGGATAATACGTAAAACGGAACGAGGAAGCTTTAACCAAAGATCCGGAACACTCCGATAAAGGAAAGAACAACGCTCATCACGATAAAGCTGACAGCAGCAAGCAGCAGCTGGTTGTAAAGCTTATCTTTGTCAACAGACTCCGGCGCACAGCCGACACAGATGCCGCCGACCGTGGACGGCGGACTGATGATGACGCCGTTTGTTCCGACGATGACACCGCAGGTATTGACGACGCTGATCATGACTCCGCAGACGGAATTAAGATCACTGATGCGTAGAACATTCCGTTCTTCCATTCAAAACGCGCATCTCCACGGTGCCGTTCAGCGATGAGCCGGATGGACTGTGTGCCTATGCCGGGGCCACTGTGCTTTGTGGAGAGAAAACGCTTTCCTTCAAGAACTGGAGGATTTTTGCAGGGATTGTCCACCGTGATGGCTATGAGGGAGGTGCCGGTCTGGCGGATATGGACCTTGATCGCGCCGCTTTCATTGTTTTCCCGACATGCGTCCACTGCGTTTTCCAGTAAATTTCCCAAAAGCACGCAGAATTCCGGTTCCGGGACCGGTATTTCCTTTTCCATCTGTGCCTGGATCTCCAGAGCAGTTCCGGCTTTTTCTGCAATCTGCGCGTAGTAGCCAAGGATCGCGTTGACGGCCTGATTTTCACAGTAAGCAGGCAGCCATTCCGGCATCATATGTTTCCGGAAGGACGCGAGATAGTCTGAGATCGCGTCAAGATCTTTGTTCGCCGCGTATCCCGAGAGCACCGTGAGATGCTGACGGAGATCATGGCGGGCAATCCGCGTCTCGTCGATGGAGCGCTGGAGATTGCGGTACTGGGCGCTCTGGAGCTGCAGGAGCTCATTTTCCCTCAAAAGTCTCGTATTCTGATTCATCTCCGATGCCATCAGGTAGAACATAAAATAGAAGAGCAGGAGGAATGTCAGGAGCGCCAGAATTAAAATCGGGTAAAACTTCATGACCCGGTTCGTGTAGAGCGTCTCATAGTAGCGCGGACGAATCAGGCGGTTCAGCAGAAAGAATGCCGCCGGGAATACCCAGAATATATACCAGGTCTTCGCCATTTCGATATCGTCCACCAGCCATTTTGCGGCATGGGTTGCCGGATACCATACGATGGCCACGATGAGAACGGAGAGCAGCAGGTGAATCCCCGAGCCCGGAAGCGTGAACAGACCGGAGGTGTTCGTCCGGTCAACGAGGGCATCCGCGAAGAGCGTCAGGTTTGTGATACAGGAGAAGACCGCGCAGACGGAGAGCAGGATACTGAACGGCTTCCAGAGGGCAAGATCACAGACCCGATGGAAGAATACTGCAAACAGGATAAAGGACGGCAGGATCCAGAAGTCTCTCGGAATCCCGAAATCTGCGCAGACGAGGCCTCCGGCGAAAGCCCAGAGGAGCGAGAGCGGGATACCGGTGAGAAAAAGGTTCAGTGGTTTTCTACGAAGCCGGTCCTGGACCGGAAGAAAGCAGAGAACCGCGCAGGGCACCATTGAAAAAAATTCCAGAAAATACCGCATGACAAGGGACCAGAATGGGCTGTTCATACTCAACATTCTCCTCTCGTTTCTATATGGTCCATTATAACAAAGTTTTACTGTCCGGAAAGTACAACTCATGCAGAATTTTGACATCTTGTGCAGGGATGAGAAGTTTTAGGATACACAGAAAAAAAGGTATTCTTTTTTTGCGATCTATGCTATACTAACCCCATCAACTTGAAACTTTACAGTGATATAGTGATGGAGCGGGCGGATCATGATCGCCCGGAGATATTTATGGTGTCGAAAAGTGAAAAGTTGATCACATCGAGGGAATTTTTTGTTAAGAAGGAGAAGATACATGAAGCTTGAGAATTATGAGGTACATCTTCCGAGCTATTCCATCGGAAATACCATTTACGATAAGATCGGTCCGGTCTGCGAATCCTACGGAAAGACAGTCCTTGTGATCGGCGGAGAACTGGCTCTGGAGGCGGCCTACGATAAGATCAGGGCGGCTGTGGATAAGACAAAGCTTACGATCATCGGAAAGGAACTCTTTGGAGAGGACTGTACCTATAAGACCGTGGAGGCGCTCCGGAAACTTCCTGCCTATCACGAGGCGGACATGGTCTTTGGCGTTGGCGGCGGAAAAGCGCTGGACACTGTAAAGTGTCTCTGCATCACGGACGATAAGCCGGTATTTACATTTCCGACCATCGCCTCCAACTGCGCTGCCACAACCTCTGTCTCCATCATGTACAACGATGACGGAACATTTTTAAAGCCGCATTTCTTTATCCGGCCGGCGATGCACGCGTTCATCGACACGGAGATCATCGCGAAAGCCCCGGAGAGATATATGTGGGCGGGAATCGGTGATACTTACGCAAAATATTATGAGGCGATGATCTCGTCCCGGGACGAGCGTCTGGAGCATTTTACGGCAGTGGGGGTCGCGGTCAGTGAGATGTGCCGGAAACCGCTGCTTGAGTATGGGGTGAAAGCATTTCAGGATCATCAGAAAGGTCTCTGCACCTACGATGTGGAGCAGGTGGTCCTCGCCATCGTTGTCACCACGGGAATTGCGTCTATCTTCCTCACAAAGGACTGCACTCCGGATTACAACAGCGGACTTGCCCATGCGGTCTTCTACGCGCTGACGTCTTATCCGGTGATCGAGAAACGCCATCTTCACGGGGAGATCGTTGGCTTTGGTGTTCTCCTTGCACTGCTTGTGGACAGACAGGAAGAGGAGTTTGAGAAGATCTATAAGCTGAACCGTGAAATCGGACTTCCGGTATCCCTAAAGGAGATCGAGATCACTGAGGACGAGTGGGAGGAGAGTATGAACCGAATCCCGGAGATGTCCGATGTTGCCCATTATCCGTACAGGGTGACAAAAGAAATGCTGAGAGATGCCATGGACCGCTTAAAGGAACGGGCAGGAAAGGACACCTATGACACAGAAAAATAAAGCCGGTTCCATGATCTTAGGGGTTGCGTTTGTGTGGTTTACGACCCATTTCGGCGGCGGTTTTGCCTCCGGCGCGCAGATCTACAGTTACTATGTGCGTTATGGGATCTGGTGCCTGATCATGCCGGCGGCCGCGATGCTCTATAATACAGTGTTTTTTGCCTACTGCCTGCGGTTTGCGAGAAAACATGAGGTGTACGATTACCGGTCCTACAATAACGCGTTTTACGGAAAGTTTGCACCAGTCTTTTCCAACCTGTTTGAGATCCTGTATCTCTGTGTGATGTGTGTGGCCCCGGCGGTTGCCTTTGCGACGGGCGGTGCGACGCTGTCTGCGCTCACGGGACTTCCGTATTTACTCTGCACGTTTGTGATCGGTGTGTTTATTTTTATCGTGGCGATCTTCGGAACAGATCTTGTCCGGAAAGTGGCATCGGTGCTTTCTGTCTGCATCATCGCGGGACTACTGATCGTGTATATTCCGAACATCGCGGCAGGCTTCGGCGCGATCAAAGAGACCGCAGCCGCAATGCAGGCGGAGCCGGTTCCTTTTGGGAAAGCGCTGTACTCCGCATTTCTCTATGGGACCTTCCAGTTGGCGAATGTGGCTGTCTTTGTCCAGCATGCGAAGTCTTTTGAGAAGCCGGATGATGCGGTAAAGAGCATGGGGATCGGATTTGTGGTGAACACGCTGATGATGACTATGGTAGTTCTGGGGATCATGACGGTCTGCCAAAACCCGGAGATGAAAAACCAGAGTGTCCCGACTTTATTTATGGTTCAGAACGGTGTCGGTAAGGCGTTTATGACACCTTTGATCTCGGTTCTCATCATTCTCGGAGCGGTGTCCACGGCAGTCAATATGGTGGCTGCGATGGTGAGGAGGATCTGCAGCGGAATCGAAGCCGGATGTGCTGACAGAAAGAAAACTGTTTTGGCCGGAGAATCCGTGAAAAACGCAGGCGAAACGCCTATGAGAAAGATCTCCCGCCACGAGATCTTTGCAGCCCTGATTTGCTGCATTGTAGATTTCGCCATCGCCCAGTTCGGTCTCCTGACCCTGATTCAGCGTGCGTACAGCGTTCTCGCGTATCTCGCAATTCCGGTGATCCTGATCCCATATCTGGTGCATATGGCGGTTACGAGATTTGATACGAAATAAACAGAAAAAATACATGTACAGAAAAACGTCTGTAATGGATCTGGTAGATCCTTGTCAATGAGGCAGGAGTCTTATATGGATGAGATAAAATCTGCGGCAGAAATCCGGTGAGTGGAATATCATCGGATTCTGCCGCAGATTTTTTCAATATGGAACTTTTTATTTTTTAGTGGAACGCCTCTTTCGCATACTGCTCCAGCTCATCCCTGAAATCCGGGTGCGCGATCGCGATCATGGCCTCGGCGCGCTCTCTTAAGGTCTTTCCGGAGAGGTTCGCAATACCGTACTCGGTCGCAACGCTCTGGATCATGGTACGAGGAGCGGATACGGTGGAGCCGCCCGGAATGAACGGAACGATGTTGGACTTTAAGGTGCCGTCCTTTGCCTTTCTCGCGGAGTTGATGCAGATGTATCCTTTTCCTCCGATGGAGCGGTAGGCACCCTCAAGGAAGTCCATCTGACCGCCGATGCCGGAGAGCTGTCGGGTTCCCGCGGACTCAGCGTTTTCCTGCCCCATCAGGTCAAGCTGCACGCCGCCATTGATGCTGATAACGTTCTTCATGGTTCCGATGCGCTGCGGATCATGGACATAATCGAGATCAGCCGGGTGGAAAAGTTTCGGATTCTCCGCGATCCAGTCATAGAACTCCTGGGAGCCCATCGCGAGGTTCCATGTGGAGAGACCGGTATCGAATTCTTTCTTCGCATTTGTGAGCTTTCCGGCTTTCCAGAGGTTTAAGTAAGCGTCACTGATGGTTCCGGTATGACAGCCAAGGTCTTTTAGGTCAGACTCTGCCAACATATTTGCAACGGTGAACGGAACGCCGCCGACACCGAGAGAGAGAACCGCGCCGTCCGGAATCTCGTTTACGACGAGCTTCGCAATCTGGATATCTGTCTCAGACGGAGCTTTGTAGGTTCTTACCGGAAGCGGCTCATGAGCGCCGTCCACAATATAATCCGCCTCGGAGAGATGGACACGGTGGGAACCGTCCACACCCTGAAGCTTCGGATAATGTTCATTGATCTCAAAGATCACAGTTCTTGCACTCTCAAACATGGTTCTCCATGCGAAGTTTGAGATGCCGAGACCGCAGTAGCCGTTCTCATCCGGAGCAGATACCGGGACGAAGGCAACATCTGTCCGGATATAGCGCTGGCGGTAGAGCGTCGGGAGAAGGCGGAGTACCACAGGCATGAATTTTACGAGACCGCGGGTCTGGAGTTTCCGTTCGTAGTCACCGATATGCCAGCTGTAGTAGGAGAAGCTTTCCTGTTCCGGGTCAGCCTCAACGACCTCGATGCGCGGACGGATCACGAGACCGCCGCGGATCTTAACATCCCTCAAATGCCCTTTTCTTGCAGCAAGTGCTTTATCAAGAAGTTCCGGGAATCGCTTCTCCTACCCATAACCGCCCCAGTCGCCTTCTTTTACGCCTGCCGCAACGGCAGCTTCCGCAGTTACGATCTTGCTCTTGTAATTTTCCATATGAATCCTCACTCAATATAAATTTTTTTTTACGCGAAAATTTTTCGATTGCACCACACATGCTCATTATAGAAGGTTTTTGGGTTTAAAACAAGAAGATTATCAGGAGTTGAGATATGGAATCGATATAGATTGTATCAGAAATTAGTATATGTTATACTGAAATTGCTGCCGAACCTCCAGCAGAAAGGAGGTGGGTCGTATGGAAGATATTCTTTTCACATTTCTTGTCTCTGTTTTAGCAGGTGTAGTTAGCTGCTACATATGCAAATGGCTGGACAGGGATAATTAGGCAGCAGCAGCCTGAACGGAATAGCTCACCGTGAAGAGCGAGAAAACCCCAGAGGATGACGGCCTCTGGGGTTTTCGTTTTGTCGCATGGGATCTTTTCACATTCCTTAGCTGATTACATCATATTCTATTTAGTCAAAATTGTCAATATACATGTGAGGGAACTAAATGGGTGTTTGAGAGGAAATAACTTTATTTTTCATTAGAAATGTAATATAATGAACCTATCTTACTGGTGGCTGGAATTATATTTTCCGCCCCGGAAAATAATGCATGAGGGGAGTCAAAACATGAAGGATTACATGAAGATCTACCAGGAATGGCTTGCCAATCCGTACTTTGACGATAAGACGAAAGAAGAGCTTCGGGCAATTGCGAACGATGAAAACGAAATCAAGGAACGTTTCTATATGGATCTGGAATTTGGTACTGCGGGACTTCGCGGAATCATTGGAGCCGGAATCAACCGTATGAATATCTATACAGTCCGCCGCGCGACCCAGGGACTTGCGAACTATATTATCAAACAGGGCGGAGCCGACAAAGGTGTTGCGATCGCTTTCGATTCCCGCCATATGTCCCCGGAATTTGCCACGGAGGCGGCAATGACTCTGGCAGCAAACGGAATTAAGGCGTATAAATTTGAATCCCTGCGCCCGACACCGGAGCTGTCCTTCGCAGTCCGCGAGTTAGGCTGCATCGCCGGTATCAACATCACCGCAAGCCATAACCCGCCGGAATATAACGGATATAAAGTATACTGGGAGGACGGCGCACAGTTCACACCGCCGCATGACAAAGGTGTGACAGCTGAAGTTCTTGAAATCGAAGATCTTTCTACCGTTAAGACAACGACGGAGGAAGAGGCATTAAAGAGTGGAAAATTCCAGGTCATCGGAAAAGAGATCGATGACAGATATATCGCCCAGGTGAAAGCCCAGGTCGTAAATCAGGAAGCGATCAACCGCATGCAGAAGGACATCACGATCGTTTACACTCCACTCCACGGAACCGGAAATATCCCGGCCCGCCGCGTGATGAAGGAGATCGGTTTTGAGAATGTCTATGTGGTTCCGGAGCAGGAACTCCCGAACGGCGATTTCCCGACCGTAAGCTACCCGAACCCGGAAGCTGCCGAGGCATTTGAACTCGGATTAAAGCTTGCGAAGGAGAAGAACGCGGACCTTGTTCTTGCAACGGACCCGGATGCAGACCGTCTCGGCGTCTATGTAAAAGATACAAAGTCCGGTGAATATATCCCGCTTACCGGAAACATGTCCGGCTCCCTGTTATGTGACTATGTGTTAAGCCAGAAACAGGCAGCAGGAAAGATCCCGGCTGACGGCGAGGTCGTAAAGTCAATCGTTACGACAAATCTGGTTGACGCCGTTGCGAAACACTATGGCTGCAAGCTTGTCGAGGGTCTGACCGGCTTCAAGTATATTCGGCAACAGACCCTCAATTC
>OBXM01001616.1_pt1 | contig 13048 bp, 9 predicted proteins | sample 1538141 | NCBI WGS metagenome assembly OBXM01 (sample SAMEA2580153, study PRJEB22360) | human gut metagenome | biome: human gut; feature: human-associated habitat; material: faeces | place: Denmark | collected 2008/2010 | reverse complement strand
ACCGCCACAACGCCCATTTCTCTCATAGGAATCTCTAAAGTCGTCAAGGGCGGGTTAGAGTATCTCGCCATTTCAATATTGGAAAGACCGATTACAGCCATTTCTTTCGGAACTTGTACCTGCATGGTATATAAACTGCTGAGAGCTGCAATTGCCATGAAATCACTGGCAACAAACAAAGCGGTGGGGCGTTCATTTTGTTTGCACAAATCAGCAACCTTTTCCATACAAATGGTTTCGTCCCACTGACAATTGATTACCCATTCATCTCTCACCGGTAATCCCGCGGCATGCATAGTAGCATAATATCCTTTATAACGCAGGCTGTCTTTTATGCTTTTATTGGTTCCGTTTCCCCCTACAAAGCCTATACGTGTATGACCTTTAGCAATTAAATGCTGTACAGCATCGGCTGCCACTTCGTAATGATCATAGCCTACATTATCAATATCGAGGCGCTTTGTGTCAATCCCAACAATATAAGGGACCTGCTTACGAATATATTCATATGTTTTGGTATCCAAGGATTCCATTAAAATCAAGCCGGCAACCGGCTCATGAAACATACTGCATAAAAGTGCTGGGTCCTCAAGCTCGGCACCGGAACGCACAAAAGCCAATTGATATCCTTTTTCCTGCAATCTTGCTTCAGCACCGGATAAAATTGTCATAAAATAAGGATCATTATATTTATCTTTTGTTACGCTAATCACACAACCGATTTTCACTTTGGTCTTATTGCCTGTTGCCTGTACCGATTTTATGCGGGAATTTGTTTGATAATTTAAAGTGCGTACTGCATCCCAAACTTTATTTTTGGTACTCTCTGTCATTTTATAAGTAGAATCATTATTTATAACCCGCGATACGGTAGCGGTAGAAACCTGTGCTAATTTAGCAACATCACGAATCGTACTCATATCTAAGTTCATCTCCCTCAATCAGAATTTCTTCTTTGTTGCCTTATTACTTCGTTGCCTTGTCATTTTGTTACGTTATACACACCTTAAAAACTTACGTTATTTTAAGAGTTTAAACCATTTTTATATATTTTATGATATTACATTTCTGTTATTTTGTCAAGAATATATCAGGACAAGCGCCAAATTCGTTTATATATTTTTTCATATTTTGAACATAATTTTTTATTAATTTTACAAATACCTATTTACAACGTATTTTTTTAGTGCTATACTTGAGGAAAAGTTTACTAAATGTTACGTAAACACCAGTAAACAAACAAAGTTACAGGCGGTGTATGAAATGCTAAATTTGATTTTGATAGGAGCGGGGCAACGCGGAACTATTTATGCGGATTATGCCTATCGCAATCACAAAGCAAAAATTAAAGCGGTTGTTGAACCCCATTCCGAAAGGAGAGAAATTGCCCAAAACCGCTATCAGATAAAACCGGATGATACGTTCAGCGATTTTCAATCATTGCTGAAAAAAGGCAAAATTGCAGATGCTGTAATTCTGGCTTCAATGGATAAAGACCATTACAAGCAGGCTATGAGCTTACTTGATTTAGGATATGATCTTTTACTGGAAAAACCAATTTCACCCAATCCTTCTGAATGTATTGCAATCCGTGATAAAGCGAATGCATTAGGAAGAAAAGTTATCGTATGTCACGTTTTGCGTTACACTTCTTTCTTCAGCACTATTAAGTCTATTTTGGACTCCCATCAATTGGGTAAGGTAATTTCGATACAACACAACGAAAATATCGGCAATTTTCATATGGCACATTCTTTTGTTCGGGGTAACTGGAGAAAGGCTTCCGAAACCTCTCCGTTAATCCTGCAAAAATCTTGTCACGATATGGATATTTTGGCTTGGCTTGCCAACAGTGAGGCCGCAGCCATTTCTTCTTTTGGCGATTTACGATATTTCAAAGAAGAAAATGCTCCGTCCAACAGCACCGACCGATGCTTGCATTGTCCGGCCGCTCCCACATGCCGGTTTGATGCCCGCAAAATGTATCTGCCGGTTCGGGGTGATTGGCCTGCCACCGTTGTCTGCTCCGACCAAAGCAAAGAAGGTTTGTTAGAAGCCCTCGAAACCGGCCCATACGGCCGCTGCGTTTACCGTTGTGACAACGATGTCTGCGACAATCAAGTTTCTCTTATTCAATTCAAAAACGGTGTCACCGTGTCTTTTAACTTAAGTGCTTTTACGGATAAGATGTCGAGAACTTTAAAAATCATGTGTGAAAACGGAGAAATACGCGGAGATGACAGCCTTAACCGAATCGAAGTCATTCCTTTTTCTTCTAACCAATCTGATTCTCATATCATACAGGTTATTACGCCAAAGGTTGTCCCCGGCTTCCACGGTGGCGGCGACACCGGCTTAATGCAAAATTTCTTTGAAATTATGGATTCCAAAACAGATATAAACGAAAGCATTTCTTCTATCGACCGTTCTGTCGAAAGCCATATCATGTCGTACGCAGCAGAGCTTTCACGCCTTAGCGGGAAAACCATTTTGCTTGATGATTTAAAATCTTCCTTAGCAAAACAAGAAAAAAGATGAAAACAATTCATTGCTATTCCTGTCAACACATGGTGACCAACGACGAAATTGCTTTAAACCTTAAACTGCTTGGCAAACAAATTGCTGTCGTTCGATGTTTTCATTGCCTTGCCAAAGCATTGGCTTGTACCGTAGAAGACTTACAAGAAAAAATTGAATTTTATAAAAAAATGGGCTGCCAGACTTTTGATAAAATCTATACAGCTATGGATATTCATTCATGCTCAAATACAAAAAGGAGTGTAATGGTTATGCCAAATTCCACCACCGTTTATCCGGTTATCCATAATGAGCTAATCACCAATCCGGGAATTGGTTTTATTGCCGCTCCCACATTAATGCAGGAAAATCTTAAAAACCAAAAATTAATAGATTCCCCCTATCGTTTTACTTCTGACAGCCGTACTTATAATCACCCTGACAGCCAAGTGCTCTTTTGCAGTGCTCGATGGAACGAAATTGAATTTGAAAAAGGAATTTATAATTGGAGCTGTCTAGAGGAACGCTTGCTTGAAGCTCAAAAGCTTGGATGTACTGCCGTTGTTCGCTGTTCTCCCTATGCTTTAGGCGACAAGGAGGATATTCCTATCTGGTTCAGAACTGAATATCCAAAAGAACCTGATTTTCCTTTTTGGCGTGTTGACCCTATTGAAACACCTTATATAACCTACTGGTCAGCCTTCATACGTGCTTTTGCGGCAAAATTTGACGGAAACCCACTGATTAACGCCATTGACATGGCTCTGGTAGGGGCATGGGGCGAGGGAGGCGGAACAGAATTTTTAAGTGAGAACTCCATCTCCGTTTTGGTCAATGCTTATACGGACAGTTTTAAAAGAACGCCCCTTTTAGCCTTACTGCATGATCCTAAATCACTAAAAGTCATCCGCAACCGAAAAGTTCCCGTTGGCTTTCGTGTGGATTGCTTGGGTGATATGGGAGGTTTTCACGGTACCGAGTGGTCGCATATGCAAGATTTCTATCCGCAAAACATTCAAAATTTTGGCATGGCGGATGCTTGGGAGAAGGCTCCTATTGTTTTTGAAGCTTGTTGGGACATGAATGATTGGTATCGGCAAGGTTGGGATATCGATTATATCATTGACGAATCACTTAAATGGCATATCTCGTCTTATAACGGTAAGTCTGCCACCGTTCCGCCGGCATGGAAAGAATCTGTTGAGCGTTGGCTCAAAAAAATGGGATACCGATTTGAAGTCTGTCAATTCAGCTTTCCAAAATCCGTAAAAGCAGGAGAGAATCTTTTGATTTCTTCTCTGTGGCAAAATGCCGGGGTTGCTCCCATTTACACAGAATATCCTTTGGTGGTACGCTTACGAAATGCTAACCAAACGGTTCGTTTGGTTAGCAAAACAGATATCCGACAGTGGCTTCCTGATATGGATATTTTATGGGAAGAAGATTTCCCAATAGACAGCACTACTCCAAAAGGAATCTACACATTGGAGATAGGCATAGAAACTGGTATACCAAGAGTCGGCAACATTAAATTAGCCATTCAAAATGAGGTTGGCGGTTATTATCCCATGGGGAAAATCCAAATTCAATAAGAAAAGTGAGGTTATCATTCATGAACAAAAAAGAAACTTACGACAAACTTTTGACGTATTGCGGCTTAGAAAATCTCCCCGAGGGATTATCTGCCATTTATGAAAATTTTACGCCGGATGAGGCTTGTTTTTTAATCAACCGCACTTTTCTGTCTGAAATTTTTGACAAATACAGTTTGCCGCAAGAGAAAAGAATTCTGTTTCTGCAAGCTTTAGAATCCCTTGAAAACAATTCTCTTCTTTTCAAGTTTACGCAATTTTTAGTTTGGGATATGTGTTCTGCCCGCAACCGTTGTGACATTGATCATTACACAAATTTAACACCCAAACAGGGGATGAAAAATCCTGAACTTTATTCCTTTATTCTCCTCTTAGCTTGTGTTCAGCCCGCAATAGAAAAATTGAAAAAACGGGGCATTCCGAAAGAATATTATGAAGAAATTCCTTACCAGCCGATGAAATCACAATTTCAAAAATGGATTGAAAAAGATGATGTGACCGTAGCTGATTTCCCCTGGGATATGAACTTCTATACTTGTTCCATTTTTTTGTTGGATCGTTTTTTATTTATTCCTTATAAATTTGCCGATAAATTCTCCATGTACCGCCATAAGAAAAACGCAAAAGTAATTGCTTTATCTAAAGGAGGTCTTCGTTTTCGCCGTGACGGACAATATGACGGCATAAACGGAGTGTTTGATACTGTCGGAAGTTTTGAATCCATTTGGCAGGAAACAGATTCGTCTATTACTGCCCACCGCATAAACCCTATGGGATTCATTGAAAACAAACCTACTACTCTTTCAAAAGACGAATGGCAATTGGCCTTAACCTGCGGTGATTTTCTTTTGGCCTTACATATTCCGTCCGGTCCCGGATATACCCCTGAAAGACTCAAATCCTCTATGCAAATGGCTTTGGATTTTTACCAAAAATATTATCCGGAAATTCCTATTAAAGGGTTTTGGAGTGAAAGCTGGCTATACGATACCCGCCTGTCTTTACTGCTGGACTCAGACAAAAGCAATATTGTTCAAGTCCAGCGCCAATTTTACAATTATCCTATTCCGGAGGGTGATAAGATGCTTCGATATGAACTATTCGGCGACGAAAACGCCAACCCCGACAGCCTCCAACTGAAGACCTCTCTACAGAAAAAAGCGGCCGCTTACATGGCTTCCGGAGCTCGTTTTAATACATTAAGCATGGTTGTATTAAAGGAAGAAGTCAGCCAAATTGGCAACAACCCTTATATTACCAATGCAGATTTGCAAAGCTTTCATCAAACTGTAGACAGTCATTTATCAAGATAGGAGCAAGTAATGGGACAATATTCTTTAGTGAATTACGAAAAATACAAAACACATAAAATCCGGCCGCCTCGTTCCTTGGATTATCCTGATAACTGGGGAGGGAAAAAATTTACAGTCCTATCCGTTTCTTGGCAGAAAATCGAGCCAAAAGCGGGCTGCTTTGATTTATCTTCTGTTGAAAATTCTCTTTCTCACCTTACCAATCCTTTATTGCATATTGATTTAACCCCACCTGCTTGGGCAACATCTCCTCTAGAGAATTTACATAAAAGTGTGATTCTTAAATTAGGCAGTTTATTGGACAACGGAGAGTTCATCGGCGTTTTTTGGGATACCACACAAATCCCTGTTTCTTTAGCCGATACTTTATTGTTAGCCTTTTCAAAAACACCTCTTATCGTTGATTTAACCAATCACCCGGCTCAAAACTACTTACAAAAACAAAATTATCCTTTTGGGCTTTACATCTCCTGTTCAGAAAAAGATATTTTGGTCTGCTGTGAACAATTGGCAAGACAAAACCTACAACATAATTGGAAATTTTCGCCCATTATTTTGCAGCTTCCGCCAGATTCATCAAAAGACTTTTTCTTACATGAAGTGAAAAAATGGCATATCGCCTTTTCAAACACTTCTTTGGAGATTGGTTATAAAATCGAACTGCGAAAGTTGGCTTATCCCAAAGAAGTTTCCGCCTCCGGTGCATTGCCGCTTCGATTTTGGTTTGTAAACACCGGCACAGCTCCCTGTTATTCTTCTATTTCAGTAAAATTAAGAATCTCAAATGACGATGAAGTACATGAAATAGACCTTCATACAGCCGATCTTTTTTGGAAAACAGGTGATATAATCTACAACGAAATTGCTCGTATTCCCGCAATTCAATCGGGAGAATATAATCTGTCAATTGCTCTTTTTATTGGAAAACACAATGTAAAGCTTGCCAATAGTTTGGATTACTCCGATGGTTTTTATGCTTTGGGCAAAGTGATAGTTGACTATCAAAATCGAGATGATTTATTTCATATATGGGATGATTACTATCCGGAAGGTTATTATCCCCTCGAAGATCCCCAAACACCCAATGAAACAGGGCAAAATCAATCCAGCGGAGGTGAAAAATGGTGATAAAAGACACAAAATCCAATGAAAAGAGGAGCTTTATAAAAGAATGGAGAGAGCATAAAATACTCTATCTGATGTGTGTTCCCGGGCTTATTTTATTGGTCATGTTCTGCTATGTGCCCTTTACCGGAATTTGGATGGCTTTTACAGATTTCAATGTAGTAGACGGTATTTTTGGCAGTCCCTTTGTGGGGTTGAAAAACTTCTGGTACTTTTTCACCAGCGGCATGGGCCCAAAAATCATTTATAATACTCTTTTCATCAATATATTCGGTATTATATTGGGCTTAATCTTTCCCATTTCCTTGGCAATTTGTATAAATGAAATCAAAGGTAAAACTTTTAAAAAATTTACACAAAGTATGATGTTTTTCCCTTATTTTCTTTCTTGGGTAGTTATCGGCGCCATTATTTATGGATTTTTCTCCACGGATATCGGTGTCGTGAATCATCTTTTAAAATCATTTGGATTGGACACTGTACAATGGTATTCCGAACCAAAGTATTGGAAAGCCATTCTAATTTTTGCAAATGTTTGGAAATGGAGCGGCTATAACTCTATCATTTATTTGGCGGCCATGGCCAATTTTGACACTACTCTATATGAAGCCGCTGAAGTAGACGGAGCCAGCCGGTTCCAACAAATTCTCAGTATTACCCTGCCTTTATTAAAACCCACCGCCGTTATTTTAACCTTAATGAGTATCGGACGGATTTTTTACGGTGATTTCGGAATGGTTTACGGCGTTGTCGGCAATAACCCCGTCCTCAGTGATGCTGTTAGTGTTATCGATACCTACGTATATTCTGCCATGAGAACGTTAGGTTTTTCTTATTCAACAGCTGTCGGATTAATGCAGTCTGTTATGGGCTTGATTTTAGTTAGTTTATCCAATAGATTTGCTAAAAAAATTAATGAAGGAGAGGGGCTGTTTTAAATGAAAAAAAGCTTAAGTGATAGAACCGTTCAAGCGGCAGCCTATATCTTTATCGGATTCTTTGCTCTCATTTGTTTCTATCCTCTTTTACTCACCTGCAGTGTTTCCCTTTCCAGTGAATCTGAAATTATCTTAAACGGATACTCAGTCTTGCCGCAAAAATTCACCTTTGATACCTATAAATATATTTTTACACACAGCGGTGACCGTATCCTACGGTCATACGGCGTCACTATTTTTGTTACGGTATTCGGAACGATTGCCTCTCTTATCATCACCAGCATGATGTCTTATGCCTTATCCATACGAAAACTGAAATATCGCAACGCCATAGCGTTTATTTGTAATTTTACCATTATATTTTCTGCCGGTCTTATCCCATGGTATATCACTTGCGTCAATTACTATGGTTTAAAAGATTCGATTTGGAGCCTGATTCTGCCCTCTGCTCTCAGCGTTTGGAATATGTTTTTGATGCGCACCTATTTTGACAGTATCCCTGTTTCTTTATATGAGGCAGCCCGAATTGACGGTGCCAACTATTTTCGCATATTTTGGCAAATGGCTCTCCCCCTATCTAAAACAGCTTTATTGACGGTTGGATTAATGTATGCTTTGCAATATTGGAACGATTGGTGGAACGCCCTGATTTTTATAAAGGACAAAGATAATTTCCCATTGCAGTATTATTTATATACGATTTTATCTAATATTAATGCAATTCGTTCAGGACGTGTGCTTGCAGAAGCTACCAGTGTAAAGCTGCCGGCAGAAACAGTCAAAATGGCCGTTACCGTCATTACCATTGGTCCTATTATCTTTTTATATCCGTTTATACAAAAATATTTTGTAGACGGTATTATGACCGGTGCTGTGAAAGGTTAAAGTTTATCAAAGCCATTCGGCTGTTCTTAAACAGCCTTAAAATAAGGAGGAAATTATGAAAAAATTAAAAAGATTTATTGGCCTGTTGCTCTCTTCTCTTCTTTTCGCCGGTATCCTTGTCGGCTGCAACGCTGCTGGGAAAAACGAAAATGATTCGGATGAAAGTCAACCAAAATCCTTAAGCATCCTTTATCCCGGTGATGAAACTGACCGTATGACTGAATTTTTAAGCAATGAATTTGCCGAAGCCATGAAAAAAGATTTGAATCTAGAAGTAAAAGTAACCTTCGTCCCTTGGGATCAATACTGGGAGCAAAAAGACATTATGCTTGCTGCTCAGGAAGACATCGACCTTTATTGGGACGGACTGCCGGATTTATCTACTATGGTAAACAAAAAACAGTGCCTCCCCTTAGATGATTTAATCGAACAATACGGTCAAGATATGCTTAAGGTATTGCCTATGGAGCAAATTAGAGGCGGTGAAATTGATGGGACCATTTATGGCATTCCCACAGCTTATGCTCCCTCATCCGGTATGTTTCAGCTGGTGTGTGTCCGTCAGGATATTTTAGAGGCAGTTGGCATGAGTGAAATTAAAACCCCTGAAGATCTCGAAACCTTTGCGCTCAAGGCCAAAGAACAGTTCCCCGAAATGAAAGGCGGCGCAGATCCGCTCTTTAAGCCTTTGACAAGATATTATACAGAGGAACAATACCATTGGATTGCCTCACAAGAACTGGTCGTTTTTGGAGAAGAATCTCATCGGGCATACAGTTATTATGAAACCGAAGCTTTTCAGGAATTGTCCAAATTCAACCGTAAACTAAATAATCAAGGACTTTATAACGATGACGTTACCATTAAATATAACGAACGCGATTCAAGAATGCAGACCGGTTTATATTTATGGGTGGAAGGCTCATTGGGCAAAGAAAATGAGATTATTGCCGCTGTACAGCAGAACGCTCCGGAAGCCAAATTAAAGTCATATCTATTAGCGCCTGAAAAGCCCAGATACATAAATGCTGCCGGCGGCGAAGTGATGTGCGTCCCCAATTCCGCAAAAAATCCTGAGGGAGCCATACAGTTTTTAAATTGGTTATACGCCTCACAGGATCATTACAATCTTGCCTTGTACGGTGTTAAGGATGTAGACTATACCATTGAAAATGACAGAATCACCCGTATTAACGGAGATGAATTTTTCTACGAATGGATGTTTAGAAACCAGAACTACCAAATGTTTGGTCCTGAAACCGACCAGGCCTTTATCGACGAATATAAACATTGGGACGACAATGCCATACAATCCGCCTCTTTTGGCTTTGCTTTTAACAATGAAAAGGTTAAAGATATTGAAACTCGGTTAAATGAGGCGGCTAAAAACTTTGCCGCTATCCGCAGTGGATTCGTTGATTTTGAAACGGAATATCCAAAAGCAGTGGCTTTACTGAAAGAAAGCGGAATTGATGAATATGTAGCAGAAGTGCAAAGACAATTGGATGAATTCTTAGCCTCTAAAAGTAATCAGTCAAATTGATTCCGTTTTTATGCTATATCTCTTAAAATAAATTTTACGGCACAGACCAGTTAAATTATGCTGCCGGCACAATCAAAATAATTGGTTGTGCCGGTTCATTCAGAAAGGAAATTTCATGGCTATTTTAGTATGCGGCGGTGCCGGTTATATCGGCACGCACACCTGCATTGAACTTTTAAATCATAATTATGATATTATCGTTGCAGATAATCTATCCAATTCCTGTGAAGAAGCACTTCGCAGAGTGAAAAAAATCACGCAAAAAGACTTTCGTTTCTTTAAGACTGAGCTTTGTGATTTACAAGCCGTTAGAGATCTTTTTTCTCAAAATCCCGATATTGAGGCGGTTATTCATTTTGCAGCGCTTAAAGCAGTTGGCGAAAGCGTTTCTAAACCACTGGAATATTATGATAACAATCTAACTTCTACCTTGGTCCTTTTAAAAGTGATGAAAGAAAACAAAGTGAACAACCTTGTCTTTTCTTCTTCTGCCACGGTTTACGGTGACCCTGCCAGTTTGCCGATTCGAGAAGATTTTCCGTTATCTGCTACCAACCCTTACGGGCAAACCAAGCTGATGATTGAATCTATTCTAACGGATATCCAAAAAGCTATGCCAAAAATGAATATTGCTTTGCTCCGTTATTTTAACCCTGTCGGTGCCCATGCGTCCGGTTTAATCGGCGAAGATCCCAAAGGCATTCCCAATAATCTATTGCCTTATATTTCACAGGTTGCTGTTGGAAAGCTATCTTCTGTCAATATTTACGGCAATGATTATGATACCCCCGACGGCACAGGAGTGAGAGATTATATCCATGTGGTAGATTTAGCCAGAGGACACGTTGCCGCTTTAAATAAGCTCTTCTCAGATTCAGGATTGGTGGTCTATAATTTAGGCACCGGACAAGGTTATTCCGTACTGGATATGATTCACGCCTATGAAAAAGCAAGTAATAAAACGATTCCTTATCAAATTACGGCACGCCGCCCCGGTGATATTGCCGCCTGTTATGCGGATCCTTCTAAAGCAAAAGAGGAACTCGGCTGGCAGGCTAAGCATGCACTTGAAGATATGTGCCGTGACTCTTGGCGATGGCAGTCTGCCAACCCAGAGGGTTATCCTGATACAGAACATTCGTAATTTAAATTAAAAGATTGGAGTGATTTCATGACAAAACCGATATTGGTCGTTATGGCCGCGGGAATGGGGTCCCGCTACGGCGGTTTAAAACAGATTGACCCTATTGGTGAACATGGAGAAGTTATTATTGACTATTCTATCTTTGATGCTCTCCAAGCAGGATTTGAAGAAATTGTTTTTATTATCACTAAAAAAATGGAAAAAGATTTTAAAGAAATAATTGGCAACCGCATAGAAGAAAGGGCAAAAGTGCATTATGCCTATCAGGAACTGGATGATCTCCCTGAAGGCTATACCGTTCCAAACGGACGTACAAAACCATGGGGAACCGCTCACGCTATCCTCAGCGCCCGCCATTTAATCCACGGTCCTTTTGCTGTAATCAATGCTGATGATTATTACGGTCCCGAGGGATTAAAATCCATTTTTGAATTTTTAAAACAGCCTCCTCAAAAATCCGAAAAATATGCTTTTGTTTTGGTCGGATATTCCATAGAAAACACATTAACTGAAAACGGGCACGTTGCCCGCGGTGTATGTCAAATCAATGCAGAGAATTATTTAGTGGATATTACTGAGCATACGCACATCGAAAAGCGGCAATCTGGCGCCGCCTACACAGAAGATGATGGAGCAACTTGGATCAATTTACCCAAAGGAACACCCGTATCGATGAACTTATGGGGTTTCACAAAAGATTTTCTTGAAGAAACTGAGCGTCGTTTCAAAGCTTTCTTAGAAGACACCCTTAAAAATAATCCTTTGAAAGGCGAGTACTTCCTTCCGAGCGTCGTCAGTCAGCTGCTGGCAGAGCAAAAGGCTGAAGTCACGGTTTTGAGAAGTCCCGATAAATGGTATGGCGTAACTTATAAAGAAGATAAACCCACTGTGGTTCATGCAATAGCCGAGAAGCACAGAATGGGTTTGTATCCTAAACCTTTATGGAGTGTAAAATCATGAAGAAAAACGAACCCTTACATTTAGACAAGGCTTTGAACGCCTTTGACTTCGGCGGAGAGGTGGCCGGTGCTGTCCGTTATGGTTCCGGGCACGTCAACGATACTTTTGCAGTTTATGTGCAAAAAGAGGATGGCAGCCCGCTGCGTTTCATCCTGCAAAGAATTAATACCCGAGTGTTTAAAAACCCGGAAGCTTTAATGGAGAACATCACCGGCGTAACGAAATATTTAAAAAACATCAAGTTACAAAATTCTTCTTCCCCCGAAAAAATTTTGCAGGTGATTCCGACAAAAGAGGGCAAATCTTTTTATACAGACCCCAATCATGAGGCTTGGCGTGTTTATAATTTTATTGAGGACACGGTTTGTCTGCAATCGGTTGAAAAACCTGAGCAATTCTATAATGCTGCCGAAAGCTTTGGTTTATTTCTGCGGGAATTAGAAGATTACCCTGCTGAAACACTGCATGAAATCATTCCTAAATTTCACGATACACGTGACCGCTTTAAAAAATTTAAATCCGCCTTACAAACCGACCCCTTATCAAGATGTCAAAATGTACAGCGCGAAATTGAATTTGTTTTGCAAAGAGAATCTGATTGCAGTTACTTGATGAATCTTCTGGAGGCCGGTAAGCTTCCGCTACGAGTCACGCATAATGACACCAAGCTGAACAACATTCTTCTGAATCCACTCACCGGGAAAGGAGAATGTATCATTGATTTAGACACCATTATGCCGGGTCTTTCTGTTCATGATTTTGGCGATGCCATTCGTTTTGGTGCCAATACAGCGGCAGAAGATGAAACTGATTTAGATAAGGTTTCTTTCAGCCTCGATCTTTTTGAAACTTATGTAAAAGGGTATTTATCAGCTGCCGGAAAAACTCTCACTCCTATGGAAATCGAATGTTTACCATGGGGAGCAAAACTGATGACACTTGAATGCGGTATGCGTTTTCTGACAGATTATTTAGAGGGAGATATTTATTTTAAAACACATCGAGAAAATCACAATTTAGACCGCTGCCGG
>OBXM01001607.1_pt1 | contig 13129 bp, 9 predicted proteins | sample 1538141 | NCBI WGS metagenome assembly OBXM01 (sample SAMEA2580153, study PRJEB22360) | human gut metagenome | biome: human gut; feature: human-associated habitat; material: faeces | place: Denmark | collected 2008/2010 | reverse complement strand
TCCTGTATTCACCTGTAATCTCCATACTGCCATCTTGTCTTCCTCTTTCTTTTTGTATTTAGAACATTCTCATCATTCGCTTTGATATTATTATATATCGTCCACCCATAGAATGACAGATGCAATGCACATTATTTTGCACACAGGGCGCTTGTGGTTTGATATGTGCAAAAAAAAAAAGCCCGGTGCAGTATGAGCATTACGCCCACACTGCACCGTACTTTCCATCATCGACTACTTTGTCTATTTTCCTCTTCCTGCCGCACTTCCTGCTCATGCAGCTGCTCCTTCTTCTGTTCGTCCTCTTTCAGGATTTCCTGTACGATCTTCTGCGCCACAAGCCAATCCTGCATTTCCGATTTGGTCTTGCGGTACTCTGCATAGGAGCTTTTCTTTCGTTCCAGAAGCATTGCATACTCTGCGTTCAGCTCGCTGATGCGCGGGAGCTTTTTGTCAGAACCGTTCTCTTTCTTATAGGCATCAAACGCCTTTTTCGCTGCGCTGCGTAAGGCCAGCGAATCCCGATGAGTTTCATAGAACTCCCGATTGTAGCCGGATGCCTTATATGCAGCAAAGACATCTTTTGTCTTGGCATAATTGATTAGATGCTTCCGCAGCACCGACACTTCTGACATCCGTGCCTCATCCGCCTTTACAGATTCCAGCAGCGCGTCGCATTTTTCAAAAATTCCATCTGCCTTTTCCTTTAGCTCTGCATAGCTCTTGATTCCACGCTCTTCCATGAACATCATCGCTTTCGCCATCTGCTTCAGATTAAAGACTTTCGCCCAGCGCGCATATCCCGCGCCTTTGCCTGCCTGCATTTTGTCACGGATATCAATCAGGAACGACAGCTCTGCCTTCTGATGCACCTGTGCTGACCGTGCGCTTGTGCGGGTTTTCTCTGCAAATTTGCTTTTATGAACCGCATTCCCAGCAATCACTTCGCAGAGTTCTTCGACCGAATATCCTTTGTCGAGAGAGCGGAAGCGGGCAAATCTGGCATGGCCTTTTCCCCGCAGTGCAGGCTGCTTTCCATCTTTATACTCGTACCCTGCTTCCTGCAAAATTCCAATCAGTTCCCGGAAGTCTTTCGGTTTTCTTGCCAATGCTGCATCAATGGACTCGCAGATTTCATCCCGCTGCGATTTTTTCTCCGGGTATTCCGTTCTCTTCTGTCGCTCCCCATAGGGCTTCCGGATAATGACCGACAACCGGTGTTCCAGACAGACGATATCACTGATCCTTGCCAGTGCAAGACCGGACAGTCGAAAATCTCGGAATTTCCTGGCGCAGTCTAATGTAGTGGAGTTAAAAATAATATGGTTATGAATGTGCGCACGATCAACATGGGTAGCCACGATAAATGCGTGTTTTCCCTTGGTGAATCGCATGGCTGTCTCATACCCGACCTTGTTCGCCTCCTCCGGCGTGATTTCTCCGGGCTTAAAGGATTGCCGAATCTGATATGCAATCACATCATGAGCCTGGGTTCTACCGGTGATATGCTCATACTGCCGTTTAGAAAGCAGAAATTCTTCATCACAGGTCTTTGCGTCACAGGCATACGCGCTGATATATTTTCCATCTTCCGTCTTTGCTGCATTCTCAGAATAATCAGTACGGTCAGCCAGACACTGCGCTACCGTCTTTCCTTTATTGATATGCAGCGCAATTAGTCTTGTAGCCGCCATTTTTCATATTCCTCCATCTAAAAAGAGCTACCCGAAGGCAGCTCTTACCAATTCACTATTCTCATTTTAACATCCGTTCCCGATCATAAGCTCCCTGCAAATAAACGGCCTGCTTGATGATTTCTTCCATGTCGAAATAGATGCACATGATGCTTTCGTATAGCTTCCACACATTAGATTCGCTGCCGCCCACCATTTCCATCAGCTGGTCTTCCATCTTCGATTGCTCAGACTGTTTTTCCTGATAAGCAGTCTCATCCACAAACTGATTCTCTCCATCTGTTTCTTCGTATCGTAAATCATAATAATCTTTCATAAACTGAATATCCATCAAATCCCTCCTGAACTCAAATTGCCAAAACATCCTCTACACGCTCGCATAGCCGCTCCATCAGTTCCATGATGCCGCCCGCACCAACCGCAGCCGCGAACAACCCCATCTCAATCAGGGTCAGCAGGAACACATCCGTCCAGTTCGCCCGAACCACCGAATAGATGCCGCAGCCAAGAACGAACAGCATAACCGGCGAAAGCACCCACAGGGATAGCTGCATCAGCAGATTCCAGATAAAGCATAGAAATCGCAGCAGAAACGCAACCGGCAGCAACAGGATTTTCAGCACCAGCTTCAACAAAAAACATACGATCTTCATGGATTTCACCCCTTCGTTTTTCTTTTCATCTTCATTTTATCGTACCTGCTTGCCAAACACCACGATGTCAACAGGTAGACCCAAAAATATGTAACGGCACAGACAGTTTCATCTGTGCCATGTGCTACAGAAATCCCGCACATTTGCGCCGTCAGCGAATACCAGAAAGCCTCTTCAGGATCAGCTTCTGCATCTCCCAGAGTTCATCCAGCCGTCTCTGCAAATCCCGGATATCCTCCGCATAGATGCTTCCAGATTCATTGGCGCGTTTTGCGTACTGATTCAGGTTGTTGCTGCATCGGCGAAGAAGGATGGATACCTGCGCCACATCCGACAAATCAAGATTTACGCAGTACCCGTCCATCGCCATCTTTCTCATATAGGCACCGGTATTCCGAATACCCAATTCCTTCTGCTTTTCACGAATCCTCGCCAGCTCTTCCGGGTTCACCCGGACATTGATCCAGTGTTCCCGAACACTCATAGTGCCACCTCCTCATCCCGATGTGTCATCGGCGGAATGCGACCAGCACGGTCACGCAGCTCTGCCAGGACAGACGGTTTTTCCGTTGTTCTCTCACAGTCTGGATCATCATTTCCACGATCATCCATATTTAACAGTGCATCCAGTTCTGCCAGTCTTGCACTCTTTTCTGTCAGTTCTGCCTCCTGGGGAAACGGCTTTCCAAGCTCGGCCTGCGCCGCTTCCTGCTGGCTCCTAAGACTGTCCAACTGCTGTTCTGCCTTTTCCAGCTTTGCAGGAATCCCGGCAAGAGCATTGTCCAGACGCTGGATATTGCCCGCAGCACTGGTGCCGATGAGTACCCGGTGGGTCATCTCGCCTTTCAGCAGCACCTGATACTCTTTCTGGAAACTGTCAAATGCCAGTTCCATCTTGAAACCACGATAGTTGCCAAGCGGCACCGGCTCCAGACTCTGATTGGCTTTACAAACCGCGAGGATTGCTTCACCTGCCTCGGCTTTTTCAGTAAAGCGTGTGGCATTCACTTCCATGCCGCAGAACCCTTCTTCCGGCAGCGGATGTGCCGCCACCGTCCGAATATCCGACTGAAAGCCCTTGATGAACCCCTGCGTTTTCTCAATCTCCGCAGGGAAATATTTCATCAGCTTATCCTCCAATCGGTACTGCTGGCTCTGATGGTCCGCCTTCAATACTTTCAGCCTTGCAACATCTACATCCAAGTCCATTTTTTCCTTGATTTGCGGGTCTCCTGCACAAAGTGCCTTGATCTCCGCATAGGAAAGAGCCTGCTCATCCACATCATCACAGGAACGAACCGGAGATTTGCTGGTCATGATCTGGCTGATAAACTTCTGCTTATTCTCCAGTGTCTGATAGAGGTAGGCATCAAAGGTTCCTTCCGTCACGTACTGATAAACCTCCACTTCTTTGTTTCGGTTTCCCTGACGGATGATACGACCATTTCGTTGGGTCATGTCCGCAGGCCGCCAGCCCACATCCAGATGATGCACGGCCACCAGCCTGTCCTGCACGTTCGTGCCTGCGCCCATCTTCTGTGTCGAACCTAACAACACCCGCACCTGGCCGGTACGGACTTTGGCAAACAAATCTTTCTTTTTTGCCTCGGTATCAGCATCATGGATAAATGCGATTTCTTCCTCCGGTACACCGGACTGGATAAGTTTAGCGCGGATATCCTCATAGACATTGAAGGTTCCATCGTTCTTCGGTGTGCTGAGGTCGCAGAACAGCAGCTGGGTCAGCTTATCCGACTGTCCTTCCTCATAAATCCGAAGCACATTCCGCACACAGGCATTGAGCTTGCTGTTGGGGTCATCCGGCAGAAGCGGATTCATCAGCCGCTGATCCAGTCCCAGCTTTCTGCCGTCCGATGTGATTTTCAGCATGTTATCGACCGACGGGTCTACCACGCCGGAATGTACAGCCGCCGCCCGTTCCGAAAGCTCCGCCACCATCGCCTGCTGATGCTCCGAAGGCTGCACTACCACGGTTTCAAACTTCGCCTCCGGTACCGGCAGATGCAGCTGATCGGAAGTCTTGATATCCGCCACTTCCTTGAACATGTTCATCAGCTCCGGCAGATTGAAGAATTTTGCAAATCTTGTTCTTGCCCGGTATCCGGTTCCCTCCGGTGCCAGCTCAATGGCTGTGGTAGTCTCACCAAAGGTAGAAGCCCAGCTGTCGAAATGGGTCAGCCCTTTCTGCTGCAATGTGCCGTACTGGAGATACCGCATCATGGTGTAAAGCTCCGTCATGCTGTTGCTGACCGGGGTACCGGTCGCAAAAATGATGCCGCGCCCGCCTGTCAACTCGTCCATATACTGGCACTTCATAAACATATCCGAAGATTTCTGCGCTTCCGATGTGGACAAACCTGCGACATTGCGCATTTTTGTGTAGAGGAACAGGTTCTTAAACGCGTGTGCCTCGTCTACAAACAGCCGGTCTACGCCCAGCTGCTCAAAGGTAATCACATCGTCCTTTCGGTCGGTTGCCCGGAGTTTCTCCAATCTCGCCTCCAATCCTTTCCGGGTCTTTTCCATCTGTTTAATGGAAAAACGTTCGCCATTCTGGGATTTCATCTCAGCAATGGCATTTTCGATTTCATCAATCTGTGCAGTCAAAATCCGCTCCTGCCGTTCTGCGGACACCGGGATTTTCTCAAACTGGGAATGCCCGATGATAACCGCATCGTAATCTCCAGTGGCAATTCGTGCGCAGAACTTCTTTCTGCGGGCGGTTTCAAAGTCCTTTTTACTTGCCACCAACAGTTTTGCACTCGGATACAAGCGCAGGAACTCGTTTGCCCACTGAAGGGTCAAATGATTCGGAACGACAAACATGGATTTCTGGCACAGTCCCAGCCGTTTTGCCTCCATAGCAGAAGCTGCCATCTCGAAGGTCTTGCCGGCACCTACCTCGTGGGCCAGCAGCGTATTGCCGCCGTACAGTACATGAGCAATGGCATTCTGCTGATGTTCCCGCAGCCGGATTTCCGGATTCATACCGCCAAAGCGGATATGGGAGCCATCGTACTCACGGGGACGAGTACTGTTGAACAACTCATTATACTTTTCCACAAGTTCCGCACGACGATAAGGGTCTTTCCACACCCAGTTCTGGAACGCTTCCTTAATGGCCTGCTGTTTCTGCTGGGCGAGAGTGGTCTCCTTTTTATTCAGAACTCGCTTTTGCTTGCCGTCTGCATCCTCCACCGTATCGTAGATACGGATATCCCGCAGATTCAGCGTATCCTCTAGAATCCGGTAGGCGTTGGCTCGGCTGGTGCCGTAGGTCATATAGGCATGGACATCATTCCGGCTCGGTGTACTCTTGCCGGTGATCTGCCATTCTGCCGTCATGGGAGAGAATTTCACTTCAATGTTTCGGCGCAGGTAAAACGGCGGTTCAAAAGTTTCTTCCATAAACTGCTGGATATAATCCCGATTGACCCATGTGGCACCAAGGCGCACATCAATCTCCGACGCATCCAGGTCTTTCGGCTGTGCTTTCTTCAAATATTCCGTGTTCACCGCAAAGGCAGAGTCCGAAGCCGCAGCCAGTTCTGCCACACGGAGCTTTTCACGGACATTGCCGGACAGATATTCATCAGCCATCACCCATCCGTTTTCCTCGCCGCCCTGCGTCATCGGGTCTTTGAAAATGACGCCATGCAGTTCCTGCCGGATTTTTTCATATTCTCCCGGTGTACCTAAAAGCTCCGACATATAGGGCAAATCCACTCTGCCGCGCTCTCCGATAGAGATTGCCAGAGCTTCTGCCGGAGTATCTACGCTGGTAACAGCCCGTTCCGGTCGAATCGTCCGTTTGGTGAACATATCTGCCTTGGATTCCAGCCTGCCGTTTTCATCCACATTTTCCAGAGAGCAGAGCAGATAATAAGACGAATCTTCCGAAAAAGCCTGTGCATTTGCACGGGAATTGATAAGCCCATACTGATCGGCGAATCGGTCATAGGCTACATTCAGTTCCCGCTGTTTCTGGGCAATCGCGTCCTCCGGATAATCGTTCAGCTGGTAGTCAATCAGTTCCTGCACGATGGTGCGAAGCTCCACCATGCCCTTGATCCTGCCGGTGGCCGTCGCAGAAAGGTCAGCTTTCCGCATGATGCTGTTCTCACGGAAGTAGACATCCCCATCCACTACTGCATAGGAGAAGTTCTTTACATTGGGGTCTGCCGGAATGGTTTCGCCCTGCAAGGACAGTTCTTCCTCCGGTGCCAGCTCCTGCGCTTCATAGTGGCCGCCGATATGTTGCACAGCCTCATGCAGCTGGTCTCCCAGATCTGCATCCGGAATCGGAATGACTGTACATTCTTCCTTGCCGTACTGGGTGCTTTCCGTTGTAATCTCACCCAGCACCATTTCCGGGTGGTCAACAAAGTAGCTGTTAAGGGTAATGCCCTCCGAAGTCAGCCCCAGATGCACCCAATCCGGTTCGATATCAATGGGATGGTCTCTCTTTTGCAGGAAAATGATATCCGACACTACATCTGTACCGGCATTGGCACGGAATGCGTTATTGGGAAGTCGGATGGCTCCCAGCAGTTCTGCCCGCTGCGCCAGATACTTTCGTGCGTCCGGATTCTTGGAATCCATCGTATAGCGGCTGGTAACAAAGGCCACGATGCCACCGGGACGAACCTGATCCAATGCCTTGGCAAAGAAATAGTTGTGGATAGAAAAACCGAGCTTATCATAGGGTTTATCGCTGACACGGTAGTTGCCAAATGGCACATTGCCCACGGCCAGATCATAGAAATCGCGGCGGTCGGTGGTTTCAAAACCTGCCACCTTGATTTCTGCCTGCGGATACAGCTTCTGCGCAATACGCCCTGTGATGGAATCCAGTTCCACACCATACAGTCTGCTTCCCAGCATGGAATCCGGCAGCATACCGAAGAAGTTGCCGACACCCATCGACGGTTCCAGAATATTGCCTTTCTCAAATCCCATACCGTCCAACGCTTCATAGATTGCACGGATCACGGTAGGACTGGTGTAGTGCGCATTCAGAGTCGAAGCCCTGGCTGCGGCATATTCTTCTTCCGTAAGAGCTGCTTTCAGTTCCTTATATTCGCCTGTCCAGGCAGCTTTCTCTGCGTCAAATGCATCTGCCAGCCCGCCCCAGCCGACATAATTGGCCAGTGTTTCCTGTTCTTCCGGTGTCGCATCCCTGTGCTGGTTTTCTAAGGTTTTCAGCGTGTAGATAGCATCCATGTTGGCACGGAATTTCTGTTTGGGACTGCCTTCGCCAAGATGAAAGCTGTTGATACGATAGTTTTCTGCATGAGTGTTCTCCGGCGCTGTCTCTGGAATTACCGATTTTTGTTCCTCACTTTGCTTTTCTCTGCCGGGATTCAGATCAACCACCAGATTGTGCAGGTGAACATTTTCCTCATGCCCCAAAATTCTTGCCAGATTTTCCTTGCTTTCCGAGCGGAAGATCGGATACACGGAATCCGGGTCCCGAAGTTCCACATCGAAAAGCCCGACTTTTTCAATCGTAAATGCCTTTCCGTCCAGATACAGCGTATCGCCAACGCGATAATCCGGCTGCACCGGAGCTGCGGGTTCTGGCTGCACAGTTGCAGGCTCTTTTTCAGCCTCCATGTTCCTGCCGCGAATCTCCTGCAACGCCTCTGATGCACTCACATAATCGGCAAATGTCTGCACTTTTCCGTCCGAATATCCGTAATACTCTTCTTTGACATAATCCCAGATGGCAAACGCATCTTTAGAATCCGGAAAGTTCTCGCCGGTCATTGTGACCACAAACCGTTCATCCGGTGCATAGCCAGACTCTCTGGAAAGTTCGCTGGCGTGTTCCTGCATTTCCAGTACCAGAGGATCTGTCTCTGCGTGAGCCGATTCCTGTACTTCTTCGGATTCCACATCTGGGAATGGAATGTCCTGCTGCAAATTCTGCTTGCTCTGTTCAACATAGAGCCAGTCTTTTGCTTCCCGTTCCTGAACTTTTTCAATCAACTGCTGGCGGTAGGTCTCTGCCTCCCATTCGCTGGTAAACTCTTCGCTGACGCCATCCGGCTCCACATGAATGCCGTCCTGAATATCATCCCAGACCGCATAACCATCGTCTGTCTCCATCACGGTAAACCGCTGTGGTGCCGCCAGTTCACTCCGGGCATATACATCCGCAGCCGTATTCAGCATGTTGTCCACATGCTCATTTCCGGTATCGTAGCGTTCCGGTGGCGTTGGCGGAAACACATGGGCGGCAGTCGGCATAGGAAGCGGCGCGCCGTATTCCTGCTCCAGCTTCCGATACTCTTCCATTTCCAGCGCGGTCAGGTACTGATCATTTTCCACAAGCCGGTCTAACCGCTTATCCACCGCCGACCATGTGAGGCGCACTTCCCGGTCATGGTCATAATTGCGAAGCAGAATGCCTTTTCCGTCATAATCGGCAAAACCGCGACTGCCATCCATAAAGGTATAGCTGTGACCGCCGAGACCGTATTCTGCTTTCAGGAATGCAGCTCGTTCTTTCGCGTCCCCTTGCTGCTGGTACAGCGCATAAATACGGATCTTTCCGCCTTCAAAATTAGAACCTGTCCGCAACATCCGATCGATTTCATCCTCAGAAATGACAAAAGCGGAGGGCTTTTCGCTCTCCGCTTCTCTGGCTGCATTCTTTGCCGCCGCATCAATTTTCTGAATCTGCTCTGCTTCGGACTGAAACAGGCTCATAAAGTTTAACTGTTGATAAGTTCCGTCAGAATGACTTCCTCTGCCTGCGCTTTCAGCATGTTCATGTGCTGCACCCAGGCCATTTGGTTCGATTTCTTGTCCGGTGCCGGATTCGCTTTCAGAAGCTCCGCTATCATCTGCTCCATCCGTGCGGTCGCGGTCTCCTGAATCTCCCACAGGTGCGGGTACAGTTTCTCGGTCAGGATCAGGTGATTGTACAGCAGCGTGTTGTTCTCCTGCAGGAACGCTCTGCGCATCCTCCCGTACTTGCCCAGGGGCTTCTGTTCCTGCACCGACAACTGGATGTCCGGAATCAGGTAATCGCCGTTCTTCGTGTAATTCAGCTCCATCATAATTTTGGCTCCTTTCTGCCTGCTTGTCTTTTTCATAGGTTCGGATCGTGCGTTCAATTTCCCGGAAGATCTGGCTGGACATTTCGCTGACCGCAGTTCCCAGCACATTGGCGGCAGCCTGCGTATTAAAATCAAAGATATCCAGAAAATCCTCGTGTTCAAAATAGCCATCTGCATTGCCCACCGTCCGGGTAAAGACGGAATATGCGATGCTGACAGCGGCAGCTCTCTTAAAGGAAGCTCCGATGTTGAGTTCATCATACCCTTCCAGATAGGAATCTGCAACGATGTCGCTGATCTGTCTGCGTTTTTCCTCCCAGTACTCCCTTGCAAGGCGTTCTGCCGCTTCCATGATATGATTTTCCAGAGACCCAGCACCGGCAGAAACATCAAATGCTGTATCCAGTGCGCGAATGATTGGCTGCTCATGCTCCGCATTCATTTTCCAGAGCTGTACCGGTCGGGAATTCTTCCGTTCTCCGGTATCTGCCACATCAAATACATACCGCAGTTTCGGCTGCTCGCCGCGCATGTCCAAAAGAGCAATGCCCTTGGAGCCGCGCTTCACATAGCGATTCATCCGGTCATTCCAGAGATCGTACTCTGCACAGGCTGTTGCTTCCGGTCTCTGCTTATAGATCATCAGCTGCTCCGCAAAGGGATACTTATAAAGCCGTGCGGATGTGGTCAAAAACGCTGTCCACTGCTCTTTGCTGCCAGTGATCTGCGCCGCTGCTTCCTGCGCCATCTGCATATAATAAGCCGTTTTCGTCATCATCTGTATTCTTCCTCCTCTCCCTTATTCGTCCGGATATAAATCCAGTGCCTCATATTCTGCATCCGTCATCTCTGCCAGTTTTGCAAGCAGCGAGGCCGTCCACCTGCGCAGGTTCCTGTCTCTGCCCGTCAGACTTTTCTGCATCGTCTGAAGCTCTGCAATCAGCCCTGTCCGTGTGCCAGGGCTGTAAAGCATCATGAGCATCCATTCGTCATCCGTAAAACACATTTATAACTCCTTTTCTTCGCAGCACCTGCGAGGCGGCGCAGGCGGCACAGCCTCCTGCTTTTCCTTCAGCTGATCCAGAACTGATGCTTTTTCCACCGGTTCTTCCTTCTTTCCGTTATTGATCACGCCGTCAATCATGCCGTAATCGTCTTCCATTGCCATTTCTGCGGCTTTCAGGTAATTCTTCGGTTTCAAAAATCCGGGCAGTTCCTGGAAGCCGATGGAATCCACATAGTGACAGCTTACAACACCATTCTGCCGTAAAGCCACGATGTCAGACACAGAAAGACTATGCCCAGTAAAATCATCAGGGCGGGAAATATTGAATTTCGCATACAGTTCCTCCAACATCGTATTCTGATCCTTGTAGGGAAGAAGCGGAGCCGTATACACCACTTCATAATGGTCAATATCCGGCTCCAGTCCCATCCGTTCCAGTTCGCGCATAGACGAAAAGCGTTCATATACCGTATCCTCGCTGCGGCGAAGCTGCAAAATTGCATACTGGTCGGTAGTACTGTCGAGAAATGCCATCATCTTCTCATCTAATGCCTGATTTCCATGCACTTCATCCCATTTTTCAATTCTTGCCATCGTTCATTTCTCCCTTCTCCATAAACGGCAGGCCGTTTTCCTTTGCTTCCTGTCGCTGCTGTACCCGCCGCTTTTCACTGTACGGCGGTCGGATACCAACACAGCGTTTCGGAATCGTATAAGTGACCGACCCATGCTCCCGGTGCTCCAAAATAAACTGCTCCGGATACTGTTTTCGCAGTTCCCGAAGCTTCTTAATCAGGCGGCTGTCATGGGTGTAAATACTGGCGGTATCCAGTTCATTATCATAATTGATGACGGTTTCCTGCTCTGCTTTCGTAAGCTTGTATTTCATCGCTCCGCCTCCTTCGCCTTAGCAGCTTTCACCGGCGTATCCGTTCTGGAAGACAAATCCGAGAGTTTACCCAGCACAGATTCCCGTCTGCTGATTTCCGCTTCCTCTGCACGATCACAAAGTTCATCATAGTCAATCCGCGTCATGGTGCGGCCACCGAACCCATAATCCGAAAGAATCTGGTCTCTGGCTGCATTCATGCTGATTTCCGAGTTGTCGATCTGTCCACCGTCAATTTCCGTAAAGTCCTTATGATATAAGGTATAGTCGTAACCGTCCTCACAGGTCTGAATGGCAAGAAAGCCCTTGCTTCCCAAATCCCATGCACTGCGTTCTTCCGTAATCAGCGGCTCTGGGCGGCAGGTGCCACCGCCGCGTTCCAGCATTTCTGCCAGTTGACAGATGTGCAAAACATCATACCCCAGGCGCAAATGATATTCGTCCATATATTCGCAACGGGCTGAAAATTTCCGATTCGGATACTCAATCTCCACCGCACTGCCATCCGGAATTGTGAACCGATCCTCGTAGCTGCTGGTGATAAACCGGATATTTTTAGCATTCTCCAGCTCAGGATCAGCCTTTTTCATCTGCCAAAGAATCTTTCTGCCGCCGCGTACCTGCTCCAGCATCTCCGGGGCTACCGGTGCAATAGCAAGACCAGCAAGCTGGGGAATCTTCTGGAGTGCCGCCATCCTCGCGCTTTCTTCCAGCGTAGAAAACGGCTGTTTATCCAACACATCCCAGCCAATGTGTCCCTCGGCGGTCTGCACCTTGCTGTCCATATCAAAGCAATGGAATTCCACGCCGTCCTGCTTTTCCTGCAAGGAAAGCAGAGCAACATTATCCACCAGATAAGCTGCATTCATCATTTTCATGCTCATTTTTTACCTCCAAACTCCAGCTTAAATGCTGCTGCACCGTCCTCGCCGGTCTCTACATGAACGGTTGTGTCATAGTAACGTCCAGACTTCTTGGAATAGCAATGGGTAAGTCGTGCTTTCCCCTGATTTAACAGTTGCCTTGCCAGTTCCTCCGTCATCTGCTTTCCCAGTGTCTGAAAGAACCTGTTTTCCTTCCAGAGCGCAAATTTACAGCTCTTATCCCTGCAAAACCATCCTTTTGCAGTTTCGCAGACATCGCTGCCGCAGGCGGGACAGGAGCCAATGGTCTTGCGCTCCGGCTGCATCAGGACATTGGCACCTTTCACAGCCTCGTAGGTTTTTACAAGTCCGCTGACCATGCTGCTGATTTCTCCCATAAAGGCATCGCTGTCATACTCGCCGTGTTCTATTTTCAGCAGTTTTACCTCCCAGTCTGCCGTCATGGATGGAGACTGAATCTGTTCCGGCACCACCGTCACCAGCGCATTTCCCTTGTCCGTAGAACAAAGGTATTTCGTTTTCTTATCGCCCCTGCGCTCGATAAAGCCTTTCTGTACCAGTTTTTCGATGATGGCAGCGCGTGTAGCTGGTGTGCCGATGCCTTTTCGCTCTACACCAGCCGGAAATTCATCCGAGCTGGCACTTTCCATCGCTGAAAGCAGAAGATCTTCGGTAAACCTCTTGGGTGGGCTGGTCTTGCCTTCTTTCAGATCGACACCGGCAAGTTCCAATGTCATGCCTTCCGAAAGCTCCGGAAGATCACCTGCCTCCGCATTCTTCTCAGCATCTTCAACCGGCTTTCCTGCATATTGCCTCCAGCCCATATCCGTGACTGTTTTGCCTTTCGTGCGGAACTTCTGACCGGCACACTCCGCTTCTACTATGGTTTCTGCATAGTGGCAGGGTGTTCCGACC
>OBXM01001604.1_pt1 | contig 13157 bp, 14 predicted proteins | sample 1538141 | NCBI WGS metagenome assembly OBXM01 (sample SAMEA2580153, study PRJEB22360) | human gut metagenome | biome: human gut; feature: human-associated habitat; material: faeces | place: Denmark | collected 2008/2010 | reverse complement strand
TGGAACAGGACCGCCCTGGCCTCAAATTCCTCCCTGGTCACAGGCAGGGGCTGGAGCCTCATCTGCTGCTTTACATCTTCCAGCTCCTCCAACAGTCCGCGGGCATTATTATATTCATGGAAGGAACTGCTGACAGACATAAAAAGCCTGGCCAGATACCGCGCCTGCTTTGGAAATGAATCAGGCCATTCCAGGTACGTCTGAATCCTGCGCAGAATCAACAGCTGGTTTTTCCGAAGCCCCATATAGGCCAGATAGTATTTCGTCTCTGCCAGCAGCCGGTTTTCCATTTCCTTATACGCATCCTCTTCCCCCTGTGTCAGCATTTCCTTCAGATTGGAAAATACGGTTTCAGTTTGTAATTCCGGAAGTCTGCTGCCACACGGTCCATCCCCATTCAGGATATCGCCCATATGAGCCAGGACACACCTAAACTGCGACTCAATCTGGTGCTGCTTCTGCCGTATTACCCCGGTCCTTCCGGGCATATACAGGTTCATCCCAACCCCCACCCCGGTTCCAACCAGCAGCAACAATGCCTCATTTATGATATTGCCTGCCGACACCGCGCCTTCGGTCAGGAAATGGGTCATAAGCACCGTACTCACCGATATTCCCTCCTGCACGTTCAGCAATGTGCACACCGGGGTAAAAACCAGAAGGAATGCGCCTACCGCAATGGGACGATATCCCAGCCAGTAAAAGCACACCGGCGCCAGCAAAAGGGCCACAAGGAAGGCCGCCATGCGCTTTGCCATTACGCGGATTGTCTCCCGTTTCGTGTCATGTATGCTTAAAAGGGTAATCACTGCGGCCGAAGCAGCGTAATTCAGCCCCAGCCATTCCGCAGCCGCCATGGCCAGAAGGCTTCCTCCTGCAATTTTTATGATTTTCAATCCATTTAAACCACGGTTCATCCATAAATCCTTTCAGCTTACCATGTCCGGTCCTTATAATTCCTTTTATCTGGAAATCATGCTCACAACGGAAACGTTGTATTTACAACGCTTACCCAATATCAGTATCAATCCAGCATTTCCAGGGTTTCCAGGAAAACATGATTCAGTTCTTCCCAGCCGTCCATCCTGTCATCACCAAGGGCGGATGCAGCAGCCTTCTGCCGTTCCAGTTCCTGTTCAATGAACTCCTGGATAACCGGAATCCGCTTTCCCCTTTGGCTTTCGCCGCTTCTCTTCTTTATCTCCAGAAGCTCCTCAATACCCGCCCGTAAATCCACCGGCATTTCCATTTTCATCAGGTCATCAAACAGCACCGGGGGCGGACAGCGGTATTCCAGTATATAACGCCCGGCCAGCAATGGCCTCAGCGCATAAAAATACTTTTTGTATCTGACAAGATCCTCCTGAAGGAACTGGCTAAACGTATTCCCAGCCGTACCGCAGTAATGGTGGATTGCTGCTTTTACCGAAAAACATGGTGACGCGGCATCGTGGATTCTGCTCCAGGTATCTGTTGTCTTATATACCACAGGTGAATTCCCCCATTCAAACAAAGTGGCATTTCCCCTGTGAAAATGCTTCAGGGTTTTCCTCAAATCCCATCCATTGATGTCCAGCACTTCATCCATCTGCCATTCTATCACATCCCTCGGCTCATCCAGGCGCAGATAATCTTCCATGGTCCTTACGTATATGAACCGGACATCATAATCGCTGTCCGGTGAAGCAAATCCCCATGCGCGGCTCCCGGATTCCACTGCGTGGAGTATTGTCACATGTTCCTGTTCTTCAATCTCCTTTAATTTCATCTGAATTTCATCAATGATTCCCATCATCAGTAATCCCCCTCTATGGCCTTCCTGTTCACATATTCAACAAATGCCTCCACCTTTTCCATATCCGGATTATCGGGAAGGGTTGTATTCTTTGTTGCCATTTCAAGCCGTTCCTCATAGTCCCTCAGTATGTCATAGAACTCACTGTCAAAGGTCCCGTCTTCCTTCTGGAATCCTCCGGCCCGTATCCTGAGCAGCAGATTGAGGTCAGACTTCCGGTTTGTACGGATTTCCCCTTTTTCCAGGATATCCACTGCCATCATGAACAGCCGTATAAGATGCATGGCGTGTTTGTTCAGATGGTTATCATCCTTCTTTTTGTTGCGCTTGCCGATCTTATCATAATCCTTTACAACGCTGTGCATGATGGACCACATATTTTCATAATCCCGAAGAGGCATGTGCCTGTAATGGGCGTCCACAAATATCTCTGTCTCCAGCAGCGGGTTCTCCGCCTTATCAATATAGAGACGGATACTGCCCTTATCAAAATCAGCAAACCGCCGCTCAAAATCCTCCAATGCATGTTTCACCGAGTTAAAAATATGGCGTTCCCGCTCTGTCTGCGGCATGGAGTCCCTGGCAATGGCATTCTGCAGGCGCCGCAGCTGGGCGCTTGCATACCCGCCAAAGGACTTGGCGGCGCGTTTGGACAGGAACAGGTTCCTGTTGTCCAGAAGTTCCTGTCCAAGCCTTGACTTAATCAGGTACTGGTCATGGTCAAGGCCCAGGATTTCACATGTATTGGGGTTGCATTCCAGAAGCAGCTTCACCATTTTATTAAATGAATAGATAACCGTGTCCGTACCGCTGTCCTCATACTGCTCAAACTCCGTCAGCCCAATCAGGTCTGAGGGCATGTTCAGGGTAATTCCCCTGAAATCAATGTCACTGTTTTCGTTATTCGTCCCATAGGCATAGCTTCCGCCCAGCCCAAGGAGCATGATCCGTCTGCCCAGCCTTGGCTCGGTCCTCAGAAAGCCGTACTGCGGGGTGGTCATAAGGTGTTTGAAGTCCGGATAATATGCCAACTGCTTGTCCTCCCTGTTTTTGGTCAACTTGAAAAGGAATCACTTCCGCTTCCATTATAACGTAACCATCCCCATATTAAAAGAAAAAGAAGAGTCATCATGACTCCTCTGTTTCTTTTGCCCCGTACTTATCAATATCTTTTTTCTGCCTCATTGTATTAGGCCCCAGGAATTCGCCGTCCGTCCAATGGTTGTTAAATGTCTCAACCTCCCTGGCCCGGGCCTCCAATTCCTTTGTGGATTCCTGCTCTCCCTGCTTCATTGTCATCACCTCAGTGATAGTATGGCCGCCAGCCCGGCATGGTATGCAGGACAATCCGGTACAAACCCTATAATTTTAAAAAATAATACAAGCTTATTTCTTCAATGGATATACCCATATATGGATTGTCAAAAACTTTCCTTACATCCTTCACTACCCTGATATATGTTTTGTGGAACTCCGCCTCACTTTCCACCTCCACGGGGTTCCATACGGACGTGTATTCCGCAGTGGGCCCTTTGAGGTCGCAGCCCCTGCGGTCGCCGCAGATCATATATGACATGGCCAGTCTTGCACTTATGTAAATCCCGGTCTCAAGGTAAATCCTGTCCGCCACATCCTCCCATGTCTTGATTAAGACATCCTCCGTAAATTTCTCCGGTCCCAGACCTGCAAATATAACGATGTATCGCTTTGTCAACATCTATATCAGCCTTTTTTATTTAGTATATTGGAATCTGCCCTGCATTATACCGGGAAGGCCGGGCCATACAAGTAACTTGCCGGTTAATTTCCTTCATAACGGAGGATTATGACATCGGTTCCCTCCTTTTTCGACACCTCATGGCTTTTTATGATTCTAAAGCCTGTGCGGAAGGTCAGCTGGTCCACATGCTCTTTATTATGTGTATACAAAATCAGGATGGAACCCTTTTTCAAAAAGTCAGGGATTATCTGGAAAAACCGTTTGTAGATATCATAAACCGCATCGTCCGTAAGCCGCCCGATCTTAAACGGCATATTTGTAATCACTTCATCAAAGAGATAGTCATGGGTAAACTGGAAGAAATCCCGATTAATAAAGTGGATGACCTGCCGTGCCGCCTCTGCATTTTCCCGGGCCTTCAATATGGCCTCTTCCTGGATATCGATTCCGTATGAGGAATTGGCCCTGACTGCTTTATGGCGTTCAATCAGCATGGTTCCCACTCCGCAAAAAGGATCCAGGACCTGCGCATCCTCTTTCATGTATTCCTTTGAAAGCGCTGCGGTCAGCGCTGCATTAACCGGTTTTATACTGGTAGGCATCACATCCCTGCGGTAAGAAAACCGTGTATCCTTCAGGGTATACAGCTTTACCATGATATTGCAGTTCCCCAGCTTATTTTCAATCAACCGCAGTTCAAATTCATAGTTTTCCGTTGTGTTTATCAATTTTCTGTCTGATAATATCTCAATCTTAGAAGCCACCTTTTTCAGGAACACACTTTTCTGGCCCAAATCCTTCTTACTCTTTAACTCCAGCCGGAAATGATACGGCGGATTCCCTTCATGACTTTTTGACAGGAAGATCAGCAGCGGCGAGTCAACAACCGTGCGGGCAATCTTGTCCGGATCCATTTCACTGGTTTCCATGCCCCTTACCACAAACAGCAGTTCCTGATAGGTACGGATGCCCTTAATCCAGTTAAGATTCGTAACCCTTGCCATGACGCCTGCTCCCATAAGCTTTATTTTTGCCTTTGGTTCCAGCTCCATCAGTTCATTGCCAACCAGTTCCCGGTAATTTCGGTTGGTAATCAAAAAGATATCATAGGCTTTATCCCAGCCAATAAATTTGTGGGCAGAAACCCCTTCTATATGGACAATCAGAAACGACAGCTTCCTCATCTCTTCCATAAGATGCTTTTGGTTCTCTTCTGTCACCTCTTCCTTTTCCAGCGCAGCCAGCTGCTCCTTTATGGCGTCCATATACTCCCTGTAATCAAAGTTGCCTATGGCTGACAAATAAGAACTCTTAACAAACCTCTGCCCATCCTCCTGATAGGCCTTCCAGATAGGCGCCAAAAAAGACGGATTCCTTAAATCCCCCATAAGCAGCGCCGCATTCTTTCTGGTTTTGGCATCTTCTGACCGCAGTAAATCGATGAGGACCGTCTCCTCCCCTTCCAAAAGGGCTGAAAGCTTCCTCCGCTCCCCATTATCCTTTATTACCTGTCTGATTTTACTGAGATTCTGTCTTACTTCCTGTCCATTCTGGATCTGTTCCCATAATTCCTGTATCATAGTTCTCCTTGTGTTTATTATATTTATAGTTGCCGCTGTTATTGCTTTCCATATTTAATCATCCGTGGAAGAGTCATGAAACAAATATTCCTCCTGCAAGACACATAAATAAGTATGCATGATTTATATTATAGCGCATCTTTTCCCTTAATAGAAGAAAAAGAAGAGACAATCTGATTCCTTTGCCCTTCTTTTCCGGATTTATGATTATTTAATCTTTTTCTTTGGATGAAACCTTGTAGGGAAACTATATTCGGGTGGACTATATTTGGGGAGTCTGTGTCCGGGGAGCAGGTGTTCCAGAACCCTATATCCGTATCCGGAACATCCCATGCTTATTGCAATAGGCATAAATAAATCCATGCCCCTTTTTCCGAAAACGTACAGAAACATCCTGTTCCGGGTACAATTTAGCTATCTCCAAAGAGCCTGCCGTCACATACGCAACAAAGGAAACATAATGTTCCTTGCCCATCTGGTGATCCATTGTCACGAAGTGCTCATCATCCACGGTCTCAACACAAATCAGATGGTCCTCCCCACTTGGTTCCGGTTCCTGCTTTGGCAGCGTAATCCCACAGCAGGAAAAACTCCCCTGTCCCACAGCGGTAACGATATTGCCGCAGATAGGACAGACATAAAAATATACTCTTTGCATGTTGGCGGACCGGTTTTCATTTATCCTCAGGTCCCCGGTCAACAATTCCGCAATCGACACACCAAGCGCCCGCGCCAGTTCGTCAATCATACTGATATCCGGCAGCCCTTTATCCGTTTCCTATTTAGAAATAGTCTTATCGCTTACATGGATGATTTCTGCAAGCTCTTTCTGGGTAAGCTTCCTTTTTTCCCTTAATATCCTGATTGTGCCGCCTGTTACATATCCCATAATAAATACCTCTTTTCGTTATTATGAGTATATTGTATTTCCTAATGTGGTTTTGCTCAACCTACGGTCCGTAGAATCGAATCCGGCCAGACAATCCACTTATCCGTTCCTCCGTATTTTTTCCATGGATTTCCCCTTTGCCAGTTCATCAACCAGCTTGTCCAAATACCGTATTTCCTGCATGAGCGGGTCCTCTATATCCTCTACTCGTATTCCGCATATAAGGCCCTTAATCAATTTCCTGTTTGGATTCAATTCCGGGGCATTTTCAAAAAATTCTTTGTAATTGACGGATTCATTTACTGCTTTCACTATGTCTTCCCCGCTGTAACCGGTAAGCCAGGAAATAACTGCACTTACCTCATCTACGGTCCTTCCCTTTTTCACTGCTTTATTTACTAAAAGAGAATATATTTTTGCAAAGCTCATACGATAGACTTTTTCATTTTCCATTGTTTAAATCTCCCAAAATGAATTCCCTCTACATTACGTTCCTCCACATTACGGGCAGGTATATCGTTCTTTTTACCGTACCAGGGATACATATCTTCCCTGTTCTTTTACCCTGTTCTTTTACTCTATTGCTATTTCCACTCAATCCAGCATGATAGTATTATAACTTTTTCCCTCCGTTTTAATCTGCTTAAAGAGATATTCAGGCCATCAAAATAATATGTAATCTGCCGCTCCGCCAAGCGACCATTCATCGTGCAGTTCCTACAATGCCCTGGATTTCCCTGGTCGGTTTTAAACAACCTGCATATGGCTTTTATGACAGCAATATCTATGACAGCAATATCTATAATAGTAATATCCATAACAGTAATGTCTATAACAGCAATGTCTATAACAGCAATGTCTATAACAAACCGGGCAGTTAATCCCGCAAAAGGATGTATCTGGCAGGTCCTGTCTTTTCTGGCATCTTCATTTTCAATCACTCCTCTAACATATTACAGTTCAGAAACCAGTAATATTTTCATTGAAAATGATAGACCATGATATACTCTTCCTCATTTTCATCAACAATTTCAAATCCTACTTTCTTATACATCCCTACCGCATAATTTGCTTTTTGTACTGCAAGTGAGGTTTGTTCATATCCTCTTTGTTTTAATAAACAGAGCATTTCTTTCATTAAAGCAGTTCCTATCCCTAGTCCCCGGTATTCTTTATACAAGGAAATGGCAAACGAAGGGGTTGCATCATTTACATGTCCATAATCATTCATAATACGGACCCAGACAGCTCCGACCACCTTCGAATCAACTTCTGCCACCAAACCTATATCATCTTTTTTCTCCCCAAAATCCGTTAAATACACCTGCAGTTCAGGCTGCTTCGTGATTGATTCCGGCGGGGCGGCCATGCCTTCAGGCACAAATATAGCTTCATACAAGAAATGTTCAAGCAGGCCATATTCTTCTTGTAATATTTCTCTGATTATATAGTCCATGGATACCTCCGGTTTATGAAAGTATATTTATCAATCGGCTTTCATTCCACACATACCAGTACCTCCGCTATTTTGATTCTCCTTCTTATCGGCCTCTAATGAATTGCATACTATCTTACGCGATAAATATATCGGATTTCATGCACATCTTTTCCTCCGATGTTATCATATAAATAGTCATCAGTTCCCAAAAATCCTTCTTTTTCATAAAATCTTCTTGCCCTCAGGTTTTCCTCAAGTACCCACAAATAAATATTTCTATAACCCATTTTCATCAATTCGGCAACCACTGACTGAAAAAGAACCTTACCAACACCTCTGCCCATATAATCCGGTAATAAGTAAATGGAAATAATTTCTCCCCATCCACTAAATTGATTTAACCGTGATTCACAAAAACTACTTGTGCCCACAATGTTTCCATTGTCAACGCAAACCAGCGTACTCCAATTGGGGTTTTCTAAATTTGTAACCCAACGGCCCTCTGGAATCGACTCAAGATAATCCTGTGGAATTATACCTTTATATGTATATTTCCAACTTTCTTCATATATCCTACTGATTGCAGTCCTGTCATCCGTAGGTATAATATACCGGATTTCCACTTTGTCCACCTCTGCAGCTTTCTATATTTTCTCTATAGCCAGTTTACTGCACTTAGGATAAAACGTCCATAATTAGGATACCGTTGCTTTACCAACTGCTTATTTATGAGTGACACTTTCGTTTGGCTGCGGTATCTGATTTTCTATCTATAACGTCTTGACTGTTGGCTTAGTTGTAAATTATCCTATTGCAATATTATGTATACTTTGTTTTTGGCTTCTGAAAGAATTCTTTTAATTTGCTCATAAAATTGTTGTTCCATGGCTTCTCCTTTTATGAAACTCCATCTTTATGCATTGTATAAGACATGATAAACCTTCTAAAAATAAATCGCATAATGGAAACAATCTTCTTTATTTTCCAAAAACATACAATTATATTCCTCTTTTTTTAACCTATAGGACTATATAGGAGTTTTTGATAAGCCAAGGAGTAAGTCTTCTTGTAACAATTGTCATAGTATAACTCTTACATTCTTGATATATTCGCTTCGTTTTATCTCTCCATTATATTCCTTCACCTCTAACAGGCTATTAGCGATTGATTATTTTTAATATTTTAAGGAATTGGATATAATATACTCCAGTTAATATCAGGATTTAAAAAATTTTCTGAAAGTGTTTCATCAATCTCAGATAACCACGCACAAAAAAATCTTGCCGGATTAAAGGATACAACATTTTCAATATTTTCTGTCCATGGCAATCTGGATAATTTATCTTTAAACTTCCCTAAAGTTTCACTTTTTTCATCTCATCCCTTATCTTCTAAATAGGCATTCATCCACGCTGAATTAACACTTTCATATATTGCTTCTGTTGTAGGAAGGCCAAACAGCAAAATTCTTAGTACGGCATGAGTCTGTTCCAATTGCTTTTTCAAGTCATGCTCCAACAGGCTCTGGTTCATTACAATAATATATAAATCCTTCTAATGTTGTCATTTTCTATCTCTTCATAAACATCATGTCAATTTTCTGATACAGTAAAAATTTATCATATTTTCGTTTTCACCAATTTCTAAAGAAGCGCTTTTTGCATATAACCCATATCCTACGTCCACTGTTCGTAGAACTTGACCAACTGTATCTCCCTAATACACTTAAATACTTTCCTTTTCAGCACCCTAATCTGGTCAGCAATTTCACAATACAGGTCGCCATATCCCGTAGACTCTTTGTCTGCCAAGCAGATACCATGAATGAGTCATATTTTTCCGAAGGGTTTCCACAAAATCTTAATCTATTCACTTTCAAAGATTCGCAGTCTCTTTGCTATCTCTTCTGGTTCCGGCAGCATTGCTTTCATATCTTCAGGCAATATATTACTTAACCGATAGGTCGCTATTCCAATCGGCACATTCGCTTGTTTCAAAGCATACTCTACATAAGTCTTATCCTTACTTTTACAAATAATAATGCCAATGGATGGATTCTCATCCGGTAATTTTACCTGTTCATCTAATGCTGTCAGATATAACTGCATCTTGCCGGCATATTCCGCTTCGAATTCACCTATTTTCAGTTCTATGGCCACCAGACTTTTTAACCTTCTATGGAAAAGCAGCAAATCAATGTATAAGTCTCTGCTCCCCACCACTAAATGATACTGATTTCCAATGAATGCAAAATCGCCACCCAATTCAATCAAAAATGCCCTAATATTGTTTACCAGTTGTATTTCCAATTCATGTTCTGAATACTCAGGAGATAGTTCGGCAAAATCAAAAGTGTACTCATCCTTTATCGCCAACTTTGCCTGCGCTCTTCGCTCCTTAGGCAAGGTCAAATCAAAATTAGTCTGATTCAGCAAATACTTTTCATAGGTTTGGGCTTCCACAAAATTTGTCAGTACCCGTTTCGTCCAGCCATATCGTTTCGTCATTTGGATATAAAATTCTCTTTGCAGATTATCTTTGCATTTTTCCATGATGATTATATTGTTGCTCCAATTAATTTCCCGCACCAGTGGTGCGAGTTTTTCCGAATCACGATATGTCAGATAAAAGTTACGCATTCTCCAGAGATTGGCGGCCGAATAACCTTTGGCTCCTGGAAATTCCTTCTGTAATTCCTTTGATAATACCTGTACAATGGATTTTCCCCATCCATTTTCTTTCTGCTATTTATAAATTTCCTCCCCTATTTCCCAATAAAGATTTATCGTTTCAGCGTTAACCGTTTGCAAAACGCGGTATTGTTTTTTCTGTATTAATTCTTTCAGTTCATTAATAAAAGGTTCATAACCTACAATTTCCTGCTTTTCCATATACTTCTCCATTTCTCGCATCAGTGGTGCGAGTTTTATTTTTTAATCAATATTCAAGTCCTTTCGCTGTCATTTAACATAAATATTGTATCACATATAACCCTAAACATCATTACTTACAATAAAGGTTTCTGCCACGTTTATTCATTTAATGTCTTATAATTCATACGGAGTTTTAATCCGCAACTGGGGCTAAATCATTTAATTTTCAACAGTCACGATGGTATTATTCTCCAAGACTTGAACAGCACCTCTCTCATACCGCCTTACGATTCCTCAGTGACAGCTCTCGCTGATATCACGTTTTTTCTCCTGCACCTGCTACTGAATATGATAATATGCTTCTCGCTCCTGCTTCCCAGTGTGCCTGATATTGTCACACTTTCCATTCGTATTTTCACTTTTCCTGAAATATTTTTGCTAGAATACAGACTGCAAACACAATGTCCTTCTCCTGAATCCTGCGCCACAGTTTCCACAAACCAGCAGATTGCTTAACAGATACTTACTGCTATACCGATTCCTACTATTTACCTGTGCCCCATTTTCATAAGCAATTAACCTCGCCCTTCTAAACATTTCCTATTGCACCTTATCAAATCTGAATGGTCGTGTCATCCCAGCTTTCCTGTTGCCGTCGTTATCTTCTGTTTTTCTAACGCTCTCTTAATCTGTGCAAAGGTATTCCCTGCCAGATATAAATCAAATATCTGTTTCACTACTTCTGCCTGTTCCGGCACTATCTCCAATTCTCCATTTACACACCTATATCCCATAAATGCCTTATAATTTGTAAAAATCCCCTGTTCAAAGTTTCTAGTAAACGTCCACTTCATGTTTTCACTCATATTTCTGCTCTCCTCCTGTGCCACCGCACACGCTAATGTAATATACGCCTCAGCTTCGGAATTCATAGAATCCAGCTTTTCATTTTCAAAATGCATGGAAATACCCCTTTCCTTTAAATATCTGACTATATTTAGAATTTCTAACGTGTCTCTCGACACTCTGCTTACCTATTTGGTGAGTATGTAATCTACCTCCCCTGCCTCCGCCTGCTTTAGCATCTTTTCCAGCCCTGTACGCCCTCTTTTCCTCAATCCGCTTTTTCCAAAATCATAAAAGATTCCGGCAAATTCCCAATTTGGATTATTCAATATCTGATTCATATACGCCCATATTTGTCGAAACAGACTTGCTTGTTGTTCCTTACTCCTTGTACTGACGCGGCAATAGGCAGCTACTCTCAATCGCTTTGGTTCTTTAGGTGGAACAGGTATTAATCTGATTTTCTTCACAAAACATTTCACCTCGCCCTAAGAAAAAGACGCAAAAGCATTTTCGCCCTTACGTCTGCATTTCCTCATACTATTTTGTATCAGTCATTTCCTCTGTTATCGACAGTTCTACATAACCTTCCTTATCATCTGCTACCCTTCGCAGATATTCCAAGCCACCATCTACGCTACAGGTACCGCAGGAGACTTAATCACATCTCCACGCGCCTTACACTAAATACAGTTTTTCAATATTTTCTCCATCTTGATTTCCCCTATATCCCTTCACCCCACCCCGCTGCAACAGGACGATGGATATCCTCTCTTCTCCAGAACCTGTCCCTGATATAGCAGTCATGGCTGCAGAACTTCTGCGTCTTGGACGAACTTTCAAATTTCTTTCCGCAAAACATACACTCATGCTTGTAAAGCGATAAATGATTCTTCGACCACGCTCTTCTGCATTCCTCCGAACAGTAAATTCTCCTTCGTCCGGTAATCTGCTTCTCAATTGATTTGCCACAATACCTACATACACTGTCGGCACAATCTTCCTCCATCTGCTTACCTTCCTTGGCTTGCAGGCGCTTCTTAGCATAGCCGTCCAGACCGATTGCTTTGCAGTAATTCCTTACCTTGTCCCTTGAAAGTTCTAAGACAATTGCAATTTTCCGATAGCCTAATCCTACATTCCGAAGACGCACAATCATCTGCTTCTGTTCCTCTGTCATATGCATCAACTCCTTAACAAATTTAGTAGTTCAGTAATTACTCTGAATTGCAAATTTGTCAAGGAATTTGTTAGTATTCTTCAAAATCGAAACCTGGATTTTTTTCTCCTTTTGTATTAAAAATCGTTCTATCAAACGTTGAAAAAACTACATTTTCATAGAACTCCTTCTTTCTTATATTCCAATTAATAAATTTATTTTCATACGAAGCATCTAATAAAAATTTAATTACTTCTTTTTTTGCAACACAACTACCTGTATCCTTGTTTAATGTCTGCTGTGCCTTTCTTAAAATAGTACACATTTCGTTTATTATAAAATCCGATAAATAGGGGCAATCTACAAAAATATATATCCACCATATATGTTCATACAAAAAGAAATTTTGAAAATCAATGATTTTTGCGGTAAATCTCCTGATACAATTTTCTATATTTAATACTATTTCGTCTTGGAATCCCTTATTATACCTCGAATAAATTAAGAACAATGCCCATAAAATAGGATTTTGATCTTTCTCCATAATTTGCATAATCTTTCGTTCTGTAAAGGTATTCAATTCCACACCATTACAAGCAAACAGCAATAAAAGATTTACTAAGTCTTCAAAATTGCTCTCAAATAAAAAGTCATACCTCAAAGCAATTTCAGATAAAACATCATTCGTTTCCTTTTCACCAATCTCGTTTTCGATAAGATATATAATACTGACAATCTTTTCGGTATTATTAAAAGTGGGAGAAAAACTATACACATAGAACAGCAAATCCACAAATTTCAAATATGCACTAACCCCCTCTTCTTCTCTAAACAATGTGTATGTTTTATCTTCACCA
>OBXM01001602.1_pt1 | contig 13164 bp, 12 predicted proteins | sample 1538141 | NCBI WGS metagenome assembly OBXM01 (sample SAMEA2580153, study PRJEB22360) | human gut metagenome | biome: human gut; feature: human-associated habitat; material: faeces | place: Denmark | collected 2008/2010 | reverse complement strand
TTGCCCAACGGGGCAATCGAACGAGAAGCCCCCACTTCAAGCGTGAGCTAAGTGGTGGGAGTATGTCACATATCACAAAAAATTCACATACCTCCCTTGACATTGAAAATTAGATATGTTACATTACAAATAGAACAGTGAGGTGGTGAATATGTCATCGACAAAGAGAGATTATTATGATGTGCTGGGCATCTCGAGAGATGCGGATGCCGCAGCAATAAAACGTGCATATAGAAAATTAGCAAAGAAGTATCATCCGGATTCCAATCCTGGCGATAAGACGGCGGAGCAGATGTTTAAGGATGTAAATGAGGCTTACGACGTTTTGAGTGATCCGAAGAAGAAGAAGCTTTACGACCAGTTCGGACATGCTGCCTTTGATGAGACGGCAGGTTACGGACAGGGCGCCGGAGCAGGTGCCGGTGGTTTTGGCGGATTCGGCGGCTTCGGAAACGGTACCGGCGGAGCATACCGGTCCGGATCCTTCCGCTCCGGGGATGGAACGTATCATGAGTTCCATTTTGAGGGCAGTGACGGGGAGGATATCTTCGGTGATCTGTTTGGAAATATGTTTGGCGGCAAAGGAAGGTCTGGCAGCGCTGGCTTTGGCGGTTCCGGCTTCCATGGCTTTGGCAGCGGAAATGGATTTTCCGGTTCTGGATTTTCTGACCGCGGCAACGACTTAAATGCGGAGGTCCAGATAACCTTCGATGAGGCCGTTCATGGCTGCGAAAAGACCATCACGATCCAGAATCCGAACCAGCCGGGCAGCAGGCCGCAGACGTTGAAGGTTAAGATCCCGGCAGGTATCGAGACCGGAAAGAGCATCCGTCTTGCAGGCAAAGGAATGCCGGGAAGCGGCGGCGGTGCTGCAGGCGATCTGCTTCTCAAGATCACAGTCGGTGAGAAGCCGGGCTGGACGAGAAAGGGCATGGATGTCTACAGCGATGTGGAAGTTCCGTTCACCACGGCCGTCTTCGGCGGTGAGACTCTGGTCCACACGTTATATGGCGATGTGGTCTGCAAAATCAAAGCCGGAACCCGCTCCGGCACAAAGATCCGTCTCCGCGGCAAAGGTATCGTCTCCTTAAAAGACCCGTCACTCCACGGTGACCAGTACGCCGTCGTAAGAATACAGGTTCCAGATGACTTAAGTCCGGAGGCAAAGCAGAAGCTTAAGGAGTTTGAGGAGATCTGCAGGCGGGATGGAAGATTCCATGCGGCATAAATAAAGAAAAATTAAAGAGATCCGGGATCCCATCATGTATGGATGGTCTCCCGGATCTTTTTGATGAATATGGATAATTATTTCCCAAAAGAATCAATGGATTCTCTCGCAGTGATCTGATCCAGATCAAAATTTTTACATATTTGTTCCAGAATAGTATCATCGCTTAAATGGAATTCTCTTCCCATGCGATGTTAAAGAAAAAAGAGCAGGACTCCCCCAAAGGAATCCTGCTCTGATACAATTCACACGGTTAATTATTTGATCACATGGATCCAGCCTTCCGGTGCCTCGATATGGCCCATCTGGATGCCTGTTAATGTGTCGTAGAGCTTCTGGATCACCGGACCCATTTTCTCCATTCCGCTCGGGAAGCAGATCTCGTTGCCGTGGTCTACGATCTTGCCGACCGGGGAGATAACAGCAGCGGTACCGCAGAGACCGCACTCAGCGAAATCTTTTACTTCTGTAAACGGAACCGGACGCTCCTCTGTCTTTAAGCCGAGGTAATGCTCAGCAACGTAGAGGATGGAGCGGCGTGTGATGGACGGAAGGATAGAGTCGGACTTCGGTGTTACGACTGTGCCGTCTTTTGTAACGAAGATGAAGTTTGCTCCGCCTGTCTCCTCAACATAGGTTCTTGTACCGGCATCGAGATACATGTTCTCATCATAGCCCTGTTTGTGAGCATCAACGATGGCATGTAAGCTCATTGCGTAGTTTAAGCCGGCCTTTACGTGGCCTGTTCCGTGAGGTGCTGCGCGGTCGAAGTCTGTGACACGGATTGTGATCGGCTTAGCGCCGCCCTTGAAGTACGGGCCGACCGGTGTACAGAAAGCACGGAACTGGTACTCGGATGCCGGTTTCACACCGATTACCGGGTTTGTACCGAACATATACGGACGGATGTAAAGAGTTGCGCCGGAACCGTACGGCGGAACGAAATCAGCGTTTGCCGCAACCAGCTTTGTGATCGCGTCAATGAAGCGCTCCTTCGGGAACTGCGGCATCTCAAGTCTTGCTGCGGAGTTCATCATACGCTCAGCGTTTAAGTCCGGGCGGAAGGTTACGATGTGGCCGTCTTCTGTTGTGTATGCCTTTAAGCCCTCGAAGCAGGTTTGTGCATACTGGAATACACATGCACACTCGTTTAAGGTGATCATATCATCAGTTGTAAGAGTTCCCTCATCCCAGGAACCATCTTTGAAGTTGGATACATATCTGTAATCAGTTTTGATGTAACCGAATCCGATATTGGACCAGTCGATATCTTTCTTTGCCATTGGAAATTCCTCCATTCTGCCGTCTGACCGGCATTGTATTTTTTGCCGCCGGGGTCGGGCGGTAATGTCTTTTTACTGCGGTACTGTTTCGATGTAATGAACAGTTACCGTGTTTTCTATTATAAGTACTTAAGATTTATCCTGCAAGTTCTTTATGGCAAAAAGATGAAAAAAATATGGGAAAATGGGAGAAAAAATGCTACAATATAACTTTAAGGAATAAAGAATATTCCGCAGATTTATTCAGCATGCCCGCAGAGGCCAGGCGTCTGCCATAAGAGTGAGTGACGGAGATGGAACCGGGTGGATATGTGGCCGGAAGTTTTCGGGGCGGACAGCCGGATACCGGCGATATGCGGAAAAGAAAAAAGCTGGGGAAGGGCAGAAATAACAATGGAACAAAAGAAAAACAGACTGCACTACGCCTGGTTCATCCTTGCGGGCTGCTGTATCCTGCAGGGGGCGACTCTGGGACTCATCAACAACTGTGCCGGTGTCTTTTATTCCCCGATCTGCAAAGAGCTGGGGTTTGAGCTGGGAAAACTTACAATGTACCGGATGCTCTACTGCATCAGTTCTGCTTTGGCGCTGCCATTTGTAGCGACAAGCTTTCGGAAACATGATGTGCGGATCGTGATCAGCATTGCAGCTGTCATATACGGAGGCTGCGCGGCCCTCATGGGGACCTTCCATGAACTGTGGCAGTGGCATTTGACAGGCATCATTCAGGGAATTGCCTCGTCCTTCGTCTGCATGATCCCGGCGCCGATCATTCTTGGAAACTGGTTTAAGAAAAAGACCGGAATGGCGGTGGGAATCTCCGCGGCGTTCTCCGGTCTCGTCGGCATGATCGGCAGCAGCTTTCTTGGAATGGCGATCCCGGCATTCGGATGGAGGGTGAGCTATGTGGCGGTTGGAATCGTCAGTACCGTGCTGGTCCTCCCGATCTCCCTGTTCGTTCTCCGCTGCAAGCCGGAAGAGATGGGACTTCTGCCTTACGGGGCAGAGGATGTGGAGCAAAGGGCTGTATCAGACGCATCAGCGCCCGCATCCGGGGAAAACGGGATTACGTTAAAAGAATTGCTGCGTCAGCCGGAATTTTATATTGCCGTGGGTGCATACTGGACCAGTGTGTCATGCGCGTACCTGAATTCCTTCCTGACGCCCTGTGGGATCGCAGCCGGCCTTACGCTGCAGGCAGCGGCCATGATGACGAGCATCTCCCTTCTCGGAAACATGTCCAGCAAGCTGATCCTTGGAAAGATCAGCGACAGCCTTGGGATCATCAGGACCTTTGAAGTTTCGATTGCGCTGGCGTTTCTTGGACATGTACTGCTGTTTGTCGGTTCTCCGGAGACGGTGATGGCGGGCTCCCTGTTTTATGGTGTGACACTTCCCCTATCATCCGTCATGATGCCGCTGTTCTGCAGGATCTTCTGGAATGGCGAGACCTACAGTACAGCATATGCCTATTCCACCATGGTGGGAACGCTTCTGGGAGCGCCCTTCAACATGTGGTTTGGAACCTTTTATGATATAACGGGAGATTACAGGCTGACCATTGGAGTGAGCGCGGCGATGCTTATTATGTTGACCTTCCTCATCATTCTTGAGGGTGTTCGTCTGAAACGGGCGAAGTCCGGAAAGTCTCCTTCGCAAGCTCGATAAAGGCGTCCATCTCACCGGTGTGCCATTTGTCTTTGTGATAGAGGACCTGACGGTAGAGCTCCATGTGGAAATCCTTTACCAGCAGGATCGAGAGAATACCGGATTCCACTTCATGCCTTACGGCAAACTCCGGGAGAAATGAGATCCCGGCGTTCTGCTTCAACATATTGATAATGAATTCAGTGTTTCCAATTTCCAGGAAAGGCTTGATCTCCTTTCCGAGAGATGCCAGATACCGGTCAAGAACGAACCGATAGCTGGCATTTTTTTCGGTCAGGAGGAATGGGTGGCTGATGACCGAGGCAAGGTCTGTGGGACCACTTTTTGCCAGCGTGTGGACAGAGGAAGAGACGAAGGAGATATTTTCCGGCGCTTCCAGAACTTTTATAAAACGCTTGTCATCGATGAGCTGGTCAAGAAGATAGACCAGGTCGATGGAGTTCTTGTTCATGCGGTCAAGGAGGACGTCCGGGGAGTCCAGAACAATGCTCACGGAGACGTTCGGGTAAAGCTGATGGAATTTCTTTAAAAGATCCGGAAAGATGGATTCACAGATGGATTCAATGGTTCCGATGGTGAGGTCACCGGAGAGCTCTGTGGAGGCGGAAACAGCTTTTTTCGCGTCGGCGACGGTGCCAAGGATCGTCACGGCATAGCGGTAAAAGATTTCCCCGTGATGAGTCAGGACCGTCTTTTTTCCGAGGCGGTCAAAGAGATGGATGCCGAGTTCCTCCTCTAACTGCTTGATCTGGACCGTGACGGCGGCCTGGGAATAGCCTAACGCCTCGGCGGCTTTTGAAAAACTTTGCTTTTGCGCGATCTGTAGAAACGTGCGGATCTCTCGAAGTTCCATGGCGGATTCCTTTCTTATCTATAAAAATTTATAAACGATCTGTTTAAAACGTTCAATTTTACTTTTAGTACTTCTTATGATACGCTAAGAATATAGAAATTGCAAGAAAATAGCTGGATAGAATGCAAATTGTTACTGTACACGGTTACTGTTTGCGCAAGGCGTGAACAATAACAGCAGATTTTCAGGATGTGAGACTCGGAGCTATGAATGGCGGGCGGAAAAAGTGATCCGATCGGCAGAAAAGACCGGAGAAAGGACGGATACAATGGAGAAAAGCGATATCAGATATCAGGCATATGTGAGTATTCTGGAAGAGGAGCTGAAGCCGGCGATGGGATGTACAGAGCCGATCGCCATCGCTTACTGCGCGGCAGTCGCGAGAGAAGTGCTCGGCGGACTCCCGGAGAAGGTGAAGGTAGGAGCCAGCGGCAGCATGATCAAGAACGTAAAATCCGTGATCGTTCCGAATACGGATCATTTAAAGGGAATCCCGGCGGCGGCGGCGGCAGGAATCGTTGCAGGTGATCCGAAAAAGGAACTTGAGGTCATAGCGTCTGTTACAAAAGAGCAGATCACGGCGATGAAGGAATTCCTTCAGACGACCCCGGTGGAAGTGGAGCACATTGATAACGGCATCACCTTTGATATCATTGTGACACTGACACGCGGAACAGATACCAGCATGGTCCGCATCGCAAATTATCACACGAATGTGGTACATATTGAAAAGAACGGAGAAGTCATCAGGGATATCCCGGTGAATGGTGAGGAGGAGGAAGGTCTTACGGACCGCTCACTGCTCGATATGGAGCATATCTGGGACTTTATCCATACAGTGGATGTGAACGATATCAGAGAGGTTCTGGAGCGCCAGAAAACTTACAATATGGCAATCGCCAGAGAGGGAATGCGTGGGCAGTATGGATCCAACATCGGCGCACTTCTTCTCGATATGAATGGAAATGATGTTCGCACGCGGGCGAGAGCCATGGCGGCAGCCGGATCCGACGCACGAATGAACGGATGTGAGCTTCCGGTTATCATCAACTCCGGCAGTGGAAATCAGGGAATCACGGCTTCTGTTCCGGTCATCGTATACGCAACGGAGCTGGGAGTCGATGAGGATACCATGTACCGGGCGATGGCACTCTCAGATCTCACGACGATCCACCAGAAGACGCCCATCGGAAGACTATCCGCTTACTGCGGCGCAGTCAGCGCGGGCGCGGGTTCCGGAGCGGGGATCGCGTATCTCTCCGGAGCGTCCTATGATGAGGTGGTCCACACCGTGATCAATGCGGTCGCCATTATTTCCGGTATGGTCTGTGACGGCGCGAAAGCATCCTGCGCGGCAAAGATCGCTGAGGCGGTGGACGCGGGGATCATCGGCTACTATATGGCAAAGCGTGGTCAGAACTTTGATGACGGCGACGGAATCGTGACGGCCGGGATCGAGGCGACGATCCGCAACGTGGGACGTCTCGCAAAAGAGGGAATGAAGGAGACGAATGATGAGATCATCAGCATTATGATCGGGAGCTGAGGTCTGGAATCTTGTGTGAATTAAGATATGAAAGTATGGTTTCGGAGTGTTGTCCAGGTGACGGCACTCCGCTTTTGATGTATAAGGTTTTTTCTGTGAGAAATAACCTTAGTTTGATAAAGAATAACAAAGAAGTAGAAAGATATGGCAAAAAATGATACATTATATACAAGAAAAGTCGCAGGAATGTGCGGCTTTCAGAAACTCTTTTCAGCAGCGATGCGCGGGAAGAGAGATAGAAAAATGAGGGAGGGAAGAACATGAGCTATGATATCAATCTGAAACATCTGGAATACTTCATCAAGGTGGCGAGACTTGGTTCCATCAACAAGGCAGCCCAGATGCTCTATGTTTCCCAATCCCATCTTGGAAAGATCATTCATGATCTGGAGGAGACCGTTGGGGCGCCGCTCTTAAACAGGAGCCGTCAGGGCGTGACGCTGACTCCCGAGGGAAATGAGTTTTTGGAGCGGTCAGTGCGGATCTTAAAGGAAATGGAAGGAATGCATCTGCGGCCATTAAAGGAGATGGAGAAGACAGAGCCCCTGGCGGTGTCCATGACAAAGTTCTCCCATGTGATGGAGAGCTTTATCACTATCGTGCGACGGTACCAGGATCAGCCGGAATTCACCCACCGCCTGTATGAGGGGCAGTTGGAGGATGTTATCGAGGATGTAGTCTCCGGGCGGGCCGACATCGGAATTTTCCATTTCGACAGTCAGAGGCATGAGGAGATCCAGATGATGGCGGCGGCGAAAGGCCTTACATACCGGTTCCTCTCCTATGTGGAACCGCAGATCGTGATCTCAAAGGATCATCCGCTCGTCCGGGAGAAGAAGCCGATGACGAGGGAGAATCTTGCGAATTACGGATTTATCCGCTATATGGGGCTGTATGACGATATTCTCTCCAATATCCTCGGACCAAATGAGGATGGGGGAAGTACGGGAAAGAAGAAGGAGATTTATGTGACAGGGCGTGCGACGCTCATGAACCTGATCTCACAGACGGATTTTTACAGCATCGGGATCCATGACTTCGACAAGCAGCTGTCGGATTTCCGGGCAGTTTCTGTGCCGATTCCGGGGTGCGAGGTGAAGCTGGAATTCGGGTATGTGACACTTGCGGATGTGCCGATCTCCGGGATCGGGGAAGAGTTTTTGAAGGAAGTAAGAGAGCGGCTTGAGAGGGGACAGGACGTTTAAAATAAGAAAAAAGCACGGAAAATGTGCTGACAGGAGTTTCCTGCGAAGTATGGAAAGTGCGGCAGCAGGAGTGAAAGGTCATATAGGAAAGGAGTAAACAAAAGTTATGTTTCAGGATCTGATCAATGAGGCGCTGGAAACGGGACGCCCATACATCAAAGAGGGAGAGGTTGCGACCTATATTCCGGAGCTTGGAAGAGCGGACAAGAATAAGCTTGGAATCAGTATTTTCTGCCGGGATGGAAGCCGGTTCTCCTGCGGGGATACGAAGGACCGGTTCAGCATCCAGAGTATTTCGAAGGTTATCAGCCTTGCAGTAGCCCTTGAGGTCTGCGGGTTTGACATGGTGTTTGAGAATGTGGGAATGGAGCCGTCGGGGGACGCGTTTAACTCCCTGATCAAGCTTGAGGGATCCAACAGTCATCCATACAATCCGATGATCAACTCCGGTGCCATCGCGGTGGCGAGCTTTATCGAGCCGAAGGTATCGTTTGGGGAGATGCTGGAGCTTGCTAGGTGTTTCTGTCAGGATGACGGGATCGTTTTGGATGAGAAGGTCTACCGCTCGGAGATGTCGACGGTGGCGAGAAACCGCGCCATCGCCTACCTTTTAGAGAGCAAGGGCGTGATCAATGGAAATGTGGAGGAAGCGCTGGATTTCTATGTGAAAATGTGCTCGCTGAGCGTCACGGCGGAAAGCCTTGCGGGATTGGGACTTCTGCTTGCAAACGATGGAGTGGATCCGTCCGGAAAGCGGCTGCTGAATTCCGATACCGTGAGAGTCGTGAAGACGATCATGCTGACCTGCGGCATGTATGACGGGTCTGGGGAATTTGCGGTCCGCGTGGGAATTCCTTCTAAGAGCGGTGTCGGTGGCGGACTGCTGTCTGTTGTTGACGGGAAGATGGGGATCGGAATCTATGGTCCGTCCCTGGACGCAAAGGGAAACAGCATTGCTGGGAGAAAAATCCTGCAGTTCCTTTCCTCACAGATGAAATTGCATATTTTTGCGAAGAAGGACTGAGCAGTTTTTTTGATGAAGGGTAACAGTTCATCAGGTTACGATGAAAGTATGAAAGTGGTACGGGAACCCAGAGAAAAATGGGCAGACGGAAACTTTCTTCTTTAGAGAAAAATTAGGAAAGGGAGGTATAATGGAAGGTGCAGTTCTGGCAGAATTTTCTGGAAAAATGATTGTAAATACGGGTAACTTACAGTAAAATTTTGGGGTAACAAAAAAAGAAAAAAGAGGGGTAACAACACATGTACGATTTGTATGGGGCACTGATCGGGAATCTCAGTAATTATCTTTACACATACATCCTGATCATTTTACTTGTTGCAGGCGGAATCTACTTTACGGTCCGCACAAAGTTTGTTCAGTTCCGCTATTTAAAGGAATCTTTGCGGGTCGTTCTCGCACCGAGTGAGGATGACAAGGCGATCTCGTCCTTTCAGGCACTCATGGTTTCGACGGCATCCCGTGTGGGAACCGGAAATATCGCAGGCGTATCCACAGCAATCTGTCTCGGCGGACTCGGATCATTATTCTGGATGTGGCTCACAGCGCTTCTGGGAATGTCTACTGCTTTCGTGGAGGGAACTCTGGCTCAGATCTACAAGCGCCGTTCCGATGACGGCGGCTGCTACGGCGGTCCGTCCTACTATATCGATCAGGCAACCGGAAAACACTGGCTCGGAATCCTGTTTGCAGTGTTCATGATCCTGACCTACATGGTCGGCTTCAATCTGGTTGCATCCTTCAATATCGCAGATGCATTCCGTGTCATTCCGGCATACTCCCAGAATGAAAACCTTGCAAAATGGATCATCGGCGGCGTGCTTGCAGTGTTATTCTTCGTCTGCATCAGCGGCGGTGGAAAGCAGATCGCGGGGATTACAGAGAAGGTTGTTCCGTTCATGGGATTCTTCTACATTGCGGTTGCCGTGTTCGTGATCGTGACCCATATCACACTTCTCCCAGGAGTGTTCGCAGAGATCTTCCGCAACGCGTTTGATGTGAAAGCAATTTTCGGCGGATTTACGGGGTCTGCGGTCATGCTTGGTATCAAGAGAGGTCTTTTCTCTAACGAAGCCGGTGTCGGCGCTGCTGCGTGTGCGGCTGGTTCCGCGGGTGTTTCCCATCCGGTAAAGCAGGGACTTGTTCAGGTGCTTTCTGTATTCCTTGATACCTGTATGATCTGTACAGCAACTGCGATGCTGCTGCTCTGCTCCGGTGTGGAGCCGGATGCGGATATGGCCGGAATGGCCTATGTGCAGGCGGCTATGAACAGCACACTCGGCAAGTTTGGTGTTGTGTTTATTACAGTTTCCCTGTTCCTGTTTGCATTTACGACTCTGCTTGGAAACTTCTATTATGCGGAGACAGGGCTTGCGTATCTTTGCGGCATGACTCCATCTAATGGGGCAAAGTGGTGCATGAGGATTGTTGCTGCGGTGGTTGTGCGTCGGCGCTACGATGAAGCTTGGTATTGTCTGGGATACAGCGGATGTGCTGATGGGCTTCATGGCGCTGATCAATGTGCCGGTGATCGTTATTCTCCTGAAGCCGGTACTGCGGTGTCTTGAGGATTATACAGAGCAGAAAAAGGCCGGAAAGAATCCGGTGTTTAAGGCGGAGCATATTGGACTGAAGGAGAAGGTGGACTTCTGGAATTAGGGACGATATTTCCGGGAATGGAATCAGATATGGAAATAGGTGAAGGGCAGCCGCAAGGCTGTCCTTTTTTTGGGGATGGGAGCGACGATTTTGGAGAGAGTACGCTGCCGGTCTGCCTCCAGTCCCAGACGCCAGGTATTTCCCAGGCGGTTCCTCTAAGCTTGCGGAAGAATGCTAAGGGCGGTGGTCAGTCGGCACAACTCGCCTTCGGCTCAGACAAGTGCCGCCTGTCCACCAACGCATTCTCCCACGAGCTAAGAGGAAACCATGCCCGGAAAATAATGCGTCTGAGCCTGGAGGCAGACCGGCAGCTGGGGGGGGGCTAAATTACATAATCGTCCCCCGGCTGGCCATTCTGCACGAGGTCGGCGATGGTGACGCCGTCCAAGTATTCGTTGACGACTTTGTCGAGACCCTGCCAGAGAGGGAGAGTTTTACAGCTTCCCATTCTGGGGCAGTCAGTGCTGCCGGGCTCTAAACAGGCTACCGGAGCCATGGAGTTTTCAGTGAGGCGAAGGATGCTGCCGACTGTGTACTGTTCCGGGGCTTTTGTGAGGCGATATCCGCCGCCTTTACCGCGGACCCCCTCTAAGAGTTTTGCCTTTACGAGGATTTTGATGATGCCCTCGAGGTATTTTTCAGAGATTTCCTGTCTCGCTGCTGTATCTTTTAATGGAATATAGCCGTCTGTCTGGTGCTCCGCAAGATCGATCAGGACGCGGAGAGCGTAGCGGCCTTTTGTTGAAACCATCATAATCTGTATCCTCCCATGCTGCTGCGTGTTGCTGAATATTTTTGATCGTAATGTAAGTTTAACATTATTCCTATTATAATACAAGGTTTAAGGGAAATAAAGACAGTGAAAAGGATAAAGGTGTTGTGATATATGATAGAAATTTTCTAACATGATATCCGGAATGAGACTTGACAAACAGATGATATCGCCATATAATCCTATTAACATATATGAAAGGTAGGTAATAACTTATGGCAAACATATATACATCCGCAGACCAGCTGATCGGAAAGACTCCGCTCTTAGAGCTTACACAGATTGAAAAATCCGAGGGACTTAACGCGAAGATCCTTGCGAAGCTGGAATATTTCAATCCGGCCGGATCGGTAAAGGACAGGATCGCGAAGGCGATGATCGATGACGCTGAGGCGAAGGGAATCTTAAAGACTGGTTCTACGATTATCGAGCCGACTTCCGGAAACACAGGAATCGGTCTTGCGTCGGTTTCGGCTGCCCGCGGTTACCGGATCATTATCGTTATGCCTGAGACCATGAGCGTGGAGAGACGCCAGCTTATGAAAGCCTACGGCGCAGAGCTTGTGCTCACGGAGGGCGCAAAGGGAATGAAGGGCGCGATCGCAAAGGCGGAGGAGCTCGCAAAGGAGATTCCGGGAAGCTTTATTCCGGGACAGTTTGTAAACCCTGCGAATCCGGAAGTTCATGAGAGAACAACCGGGCCGGAGATCTGGGAAGATACGGACGGCAAGGTTGATGTTTTTGTCGCTGGTGTCGGCACCGGCGGAACCATCACCGGAACCGGAAGATATTTAAAGAAGCAGAATCCGAATGTGAAGGTCGTTGCGGTGGAACCGGCAAGCTCCCCGGTACTGAGCCAGGGCAAGGCAGGCTCCCACAAGATCCAGGGAATCGGAGCCGGATTTGTTCCGGATGTTCTCGACACAAAGGTTTATGATGAGATCATCGCTGTGGAGAATGATGACGCGTTCGCGGCAGGAAAGTTAGTTGGAAAGAAGGAAGGAGTCCTCGTGGGAATTTCCTCCGGTGCGGCGATCTGGGCAGCGATCGAACTTGCGAAGAGACCGGAAAACGCAGGAAAGACGATCGTGGCACTGCTTCCGGATACCGGCGACAGATACCTTTCCACACCGTTATTCGCGGACTAAGGGAAGAAAAAACAGATAAAAATATATGAGAAAGACTGCGGGTTCATATCGGTTGATATGTGGATCAGCAGTCTTTTTATGCAGCAGGAAATGCCGGGGAATTCCCTGCTACATAAAAGGCATTAACGTGCTAAAGATGCTCACTTGCGCGAAGATGTAAATTGCCGCACGCGACCGCGCGAGGCGCAAGAATGTGCCAGGCACATTCTTTTTCTACAATGGAAGCTCCAAATGTGCCGGGCGTATTTTTGGCGTTTTTGACAGAAGGTTGTGAAAAACTGTTTGGAGCAAAAGTAAATAAATCCTGAAAACAATAATAATTACTATTATTGACATTTAAAACAAAGTATGTTAGAATACAACCATAAACAAGACGATACGCAACAGACAAGACGATATACAACAAAAAAGACGACCGTCAGACAGAAACGGTAAATTACAGGAACAGAAAGAATCATTTTGCAAAAAGAAGGGAAAACAATAAGAAAACAAGAATCAGAAAGGAGTTCAACACTATGAGCAGATATGCAGGAACAAAAACAGAAAAGAACCTCGAGGCAGCATTCTCCGGTGAATCCCAGGCAAGAAATAAATATACCTACTTTGCATCCGTAGCAAAGAAGGAGGGATACGAGCAGATCGCAGCTTTATTCTTAAAGACAGCTGACAACGAGAAAGAGCACGCGAAGATGTGGTTCAAGGAGTTAGATGGAATCAGCGATACCGCTGCAAACCTTGCGGCAGCCGCAGCAGGGGAAAACTACGAGTGGACCGATATGTA